>Ga0307515_10005023_pt1 | contig 26970 bp, 23 predicted proteins | sample 17_EM_MG_FD_194513 | JGI IMG/M metagenome (GOLD analysis project Ga0307515, IMG submission 194513) | Populus trichocarpa ectomycorrhiza microbial communities from riparian zone in the Pacific Northwest, United States - 17_EM | ecosystem: Host-associated > Plants > Roots > Unclassified | place... | reverse complement strand
TCTCCCTCGAGCACCATGCTGCCTCCCCCCCCCCCCCACCTGATGATTTCGTGCCAGTCTAGTCTCCTCGCAGGTCTCTCTCCTATCGCCCTTGCTCTCTAATCATAAATGTTTACAATCTCTCTTATTTTCACTCCCCTCCTGCTTCTGTCGAAGATGATTACATCGTCACCTGCGTTCTTTCTCACGTCTGTTCGTTCGTTCATTGTGAGACCGCTCCCCTTGCGTGCAGCCGTCCGCACCCTCTTTCTTTTCCCAAAGTCGTATGTCGCGTAGCTGATTCTACTTTCTGCTCTGTCTCTCGGTGGCTTGTGCACACACACCACATCCATCTCCCGTTCTACCCCTCTCTCCAGTTCGGCCATGGCCCATACGTACGACCTGGCGCAGATGTGTTAAATCACTCTAAACATTGGGGGCAGCGACTCCCAGTCTATTTCCAGGTTCAATACCGGTCGCCTCAGCAGTCTCAGTTCCTGTTGCAGATAGTGCTGGCATTGCCGTTGTCGTTGGCGTCGTGCTCTCCTCCATTGTGGTGTCCTTTGCATCTGCTCCTCCTTCCTCTGCATAGGCCATCTCCTCTTCACTTCCACCCCTCTCTCCTCCTTCCAGTGCCTTTGCCCTCAGGCCGAGTGCTGTCCTATTCGCTGCTGATGTTGGTCCCGCTGTCTATGTGATCCATTCTGCAGGTTCTCTTCTCCTCCTTTCCCATGCCTCCCTGGTCGCATTCACCTTCTTTGCGCACCTACTTCTGAATGCAATGTGGCTTCCATTGCAGTTAGGGCACTTCTCTCGTGTGTGGCCGCTGTGAGAGCCCTGCTTTACAATGTACCCCACAACGTTGTATATATGGGTGCTGGTGCAGTGCGGTCCTGAGCAGTAGCCAGATGTCGGTTTGCCGCTATACTTGCTCTCTATGTAGGCCCATCCTCTGCAATGCTCACATCTGCTGTCTGGGCCTACATTTATGAATGGTTCGACTCGGTACGACACTCCCGCCACCTTGATGCCTTCATTGACCAGTCTCCGCACATCCTTGTCCCCCTTTACCACAAAGACAAATGACGACACGGATTTCTCCCCCCTGTGTCTTCTTTCCTTGATTGTGTGAGGGTTCTCCGGCCATCGCACTTGGTCGCTGATCACCACTCCTTCATTCTCCACATGGATCCCAACCTGCATCTTTTGCAGGCACTCTGGGAATTTGCCTATGTACCTCACGAGCGGTGCTGCATGGACTGTCAGCCTTTCCCAGGATTCGTTTGCTCCAACATCGATGGCTCCCTTGTCGACAGTGCGTGCTGCGGTGATGATGACTTCGCGGTATGCCAGTGCCATCACCGCCGTTGCGTTCTGGTGGTCGATTGCTGTGATCACGCCCTTCCCGTTCCTCATTGCGTTCAGCATCTGGGAGTGAGCCGGAGCCTTCTGGTGGAAATGGGCTCGGTTGATCACCCACGCAATTTCCAGGTCCATCTTGTTGGCCAGTGGTAACGCCTGGTCTCTCCTTGAGATTCGGCGCCTCTCTGGTGTGCTCGATCCAGACGTCGAGGCGGGGCCTGGGCTAGTTGGCGCCATCGAACTCTGAGTACGGGGTTGGACTGTCCCCCACCTGCTGGCCGGAGTGGGTGTTGGGTTAGGTTTGGGTTCCTGTTGCTGTTCCGACTGCTGTTTGAGTTGCAGTTTGGGTTTGGGTTTCAGTTGCTGCTGCTGCTGCTGCTTCTCAGGCTAGCTGCCCTGCATTGCACCTGCATGCTGTGAGGCCCCTAGGCCTGCGCCGTCCTGCCTTGCAGTCTTGTTTCTTTCATTTTTTCTCCCATTCTGGGTCGGTGCTGCTTCGCCTACTCTCACTTTGGCCAACACCGTGCCGGTCATGACCTCAATGCCCGCCCCCCATGGTCTGTCGTCCCAGTGGCGATGATCCCAATTGGTCTCCCTAACCTTCAGCCATTCTATCATGCCACGCCATTGTGCCTCTTTACGCGCCGGATGTGCTTCCAGCATTCTTGCCATCCTGTCGATATTTTGTTGCAGCTGAGTCACCTCGCGCGCCTGCTGCCTCACTGTTCGCTCCATCTGACTCCTCCAGTCTCTCGTTACACTTACTCGCTCCGAGTTCTCGTTCCTCAGTCTTTTTCCATGCTTGTTAAGCACCCACTGTTTGCTCGCAGCCTTGAAGGACATGCGTGTTATCTTCCCCGACCATTGGCCAGCTACGCCGCTGGCCTCACCTGTCCCCACCATGTCCATGTCCTTTTCAACAGAGGGTTTTTCGATCATTGCTCCAAACAAACTATTACACTTTTGGGTTGCCATAATCACTGAATTGCTTGCTGTCCTGTGGCGTCGCTCGCACCCAGCCTCCTTCACTCGTCTACGGTGGCAGACAGTGTTCTTCTGGGGTCAGTTGGATGCTAGAAATCGAATGCCCGTGTCTGTATGTCCATCTCTGTCGCGATTGCTGAGTTGTTTTGAAGTTTCTGTGTTTTCTCTCTGCCAAGCCTTCTTTCAAACCAACTCAATTGCGTGGATCTCCGTAAGTGGTCTCTTATGCTGATGAGCCCACTTTCCTCCGACAGTCCGGGTATGATGGGAGTCTCGTCCCAGGGTGGATTCGAAGTTAGAATTCCATCACCGCTGTCCGCTTCCCAATTAATGTTGTCATTGTTGACACATTTCACTGTTTATGTTTGCCAAGACACGTGTCGTTAAGCCCTAGTGTCTTCCCTCTTGGGAGTGTATTTGGGAGCGTAGAACCAAGTAGGCTGGGAGCGTACCATGGAGTGCAATTGGGGGCGTACTTGAGAGCATGCTCGGAATTGTACTTGAGAGCGACTCAGAGGTGTACTTGGGAGTGACCTAAGAGGTTACTTGGGAGCGTACAGTCAAGCAGGCTGGGTGTTACGTGGTTGCTTAATCCTTAGTATATGTACTTTAACTGAGTATTCTCGGATACTCGAACCAATACTAGGTGCAAGGCCGTAGATACTATATTCTTTCTAGGCGTATTCCCAAGTAAAGTAGTATGACATGATGTGGACCAAATCATATCAAATCTTTGAATAATAGTGATTCGTGATTTGTTCCTCGTAATATGTAGCTGCGATTTGTTTCATTACTTGAGTTGTTCTTTCGCCTATATCACCTAACGGATTTCTTGATTCCATTTAAGAAGTCGAAGTTGTCTTTTCCGTTCAGCCTTGAGCTGTTTCTTCATTTTAGGTAAAGGATTAATCCTTGCTTTCCGAGTACATCGTAAGGGATCAGCCCGGGACTGAATATCCATAGGTAACGTATATTCGTTGTCTTGTGAATATCTTTGGATATCCCGACCGGTGAATGAGATATCTCTTTCGACTAACTGCTGTATTGGTTCCTGTCTCGCCTCGTCGTTTGGGAGACCTGATGGAAATCAAATGCACTGGGCTGCAAAGGGATATTGTCGTTCCTCAAAAGTGACTAATAACTTTGCAAAAGTCCTGAGAATTATATCGGCTTCGTTTTTAAACATGATACTCGTAGAAGGGGCAGGGCTGCCGCTTCAAGCTAATAATAATATGTATAATAGATATAGGTATCGTAAAAACACACAATAATATTTTATGGTCTTTTTCGCTGGTAGGTTTTTGACTGTTCGTGCTGCTAGAGCTTGTTCTTTCATTGCCGGGACAATGTGATCTCTTTACAGTCATGTTCGGGAGTACTCAGACCCATACTTCCATGCTATGATTCCGTTGCTCGTATGATTGCTCTATTGCGATCGCGACTTACATTCTTACGAATGCGCCCGGTAATAGATTGCCACGCTTCCCCTAGGTTATCGTGTTCATATAATGTGGTTTCAAAGCATTACACTCCTGATTAATATCATGCCTTCCATTATATTAAATCATATCGGACGACGTATCAGATCATTTCTTCAACTTGGACATCTTGCTTTCGTTTTGTTCAGTAGTTGGAACATCTGACCGCTCATGGCGTTATCAGTGCTTATCGCATTTCCTAATAACTCATGGTTATTAAATGCCTCGCCTTTTAATTTGGCTATTCGGCAATGCGTTCAGAGATCAAATCGGCAGCCCCCCAATACTCTGCCAACGTAGATTATGACACGTCACTATGAGGTTGCAATGCATACTAACTCAAACCAATGAGCAGGTTTGCTTCTGGCCTCTTATCTTCAGCCAATGTCATTAATCCCTCAGATACAGCATGCTTATGTCTCGGCACTTCCGTAGACCGAGGAGCGTTACAGGATCGATCCTTGTTGCTGAGCGACATGGCCTGTAAATCCCTACGTACTCGCATTTTGCTTATCATCTGCTGCATACGTAATTCTGCACATTTGCAACTTAACTGTATGTTGTCCCACTCGATCAGGTATAGTAAACGTGGCCAATAACTATGCGCACTGCTGAAGGTCTTTCACTTCCCTATAATGGCGACATAGATGCGTCATCACATTTGAATCTGCTAGTGTGAGATCTACTCATCACTAATTGATCGACGTGCGGCTCAGGTGTAATCCCGCTAAATATCACCTGACTGACAAACAACGTGTTGCTCTCACAGATAGGTATTATGCAATCAAGTATCTGCTGTCCAATCCACTGTTGTATCATTACCGCTGTTAGGCTGAACACCCTAACACTGGGAGTGTCATTGAGTGCATTTGGGAGTGTATAGTCAAGCAGACTGGGAGTGTGCCATCGAGTGCAATGGGGAGCGTCCTTGAGAGCTTATTTGAGAGCATCAGTCAAGCAGGTTGGGAGTGTGCCATCGAGTGCAAGTGGGAGTGTGCAGTCAAGCAGGCTGGGAGTGTGCCATTGAGCGGTATGGGGAGCGTACAGTCAAGAAGGCTGGGAGTGTGCCATCAAGTGCAATTGGGAGCGTCCTTGGGAGCTTACTTGAGAGCATAAGTCAAGCAGGCTGGGAGTGTGTCATCGAGTGCAATTAGGAGCGTCCTTGGGAGCTTACTTGAGAGCATGAGTCAACAGGCTGGGAGTGTGTCATCGAGTGCAATTGGGAGCATCCTTGAGAGCATGCCAGGGAGTGTCCTTGAGAGCGTCTTGAAAGTGTACATGGGAGCGTAGAGCCAAGTAGGCTGGGAGTATACCATTGAGGGCAAGTGGAAGTGTATTTGAGAGCATGCTTGGGAGTGTGCTTGAAAGCTTCTTGAGAGCTCACATGGGAGCATGTAGTCAAGCAGGCTGGGAGTGTCATCGAGTGCAATTGGGAGTGTATTTGAGAGCGTGCTCAGGAGTATGCTTGAGAGCGTCTTGAGAGCGTACTTGGTGTACTTGGGAGTGTACTCGGAGTGTACTTGGGAGCGTTTTGAGAGCTTACTTGAGAGCGTAAGTCAAGCAGGCTGGGAGTGTGCAATCCAGTGCAATCAGGAGTGTACTTCAGAGCGTAATTGGGAGTGTGCAATGAAGTCCATCCGGCAGCTTTCTTTCACGTTGTTGTTATTGTTTAATCATACTGTATTCACTCTAATTGGAGTATGACAGGGCCTTGATAACCCCCTCCGCCTCCGGGCGAGCCGGCTAGATGGCGGAGCTCCCACCCCGCTACCCTTTGTCCCCATTGACAAATTAAAAATAAGAGAGAGAGATAAGATAACAGAAAGACAGAAAGAAATGAAGGACGGAAGGTATAACACCGTTACCGCCAATGCCGCTCCCGAGCCCTGAGCCCGCTCCATACCGCCACTTCATTTGGGCGGAAACTTCCCGACTTCAGTGGCCACCAGGAAGTTCATCACTGCTTGATCGCATTCTTCTATGGAAAACAGCTCAGAGATCTGCACGTGTCTGCATCTGCCCGCCTTCCAGCCCGTCTCTTTTCCCACCGCCTTCCATACTGTCTGTTGCTGGACTCTCCACAGGCTGCAGTGGCGGAAGAGGTGTTGCCGCATCTGGGCTGTAGTCCTGCCTCCACCACCGCCCCACCACGAGCATTTGTCGTCCTCTCGGTGGCCGAACTGTTTCAGGTAGACTCCAGTGGGTGCATGCCCGCACTTCAGTCTGTAGAACCTGGTAGCCAGCGACTTTACGCTTGTCATCGGGATAGGTCTCTTGGTCCCCGCCTTGCCCTTCAGTCTGTAGCTGAAGTGCTTGCTGCACTTGTCGGCCTCCCACTTCGCCTTGGCTGGTGATCTTCCCCTGGAGTTTCGTCTAGCTCTATTCAAGGCCGAGGTGTATGGCCGCTCTATCACTGTGCTTCCGCTTGCGTCTCAGGCCACATTCGCCTGACGGTCTGCTTCTTCATTTCCGGGGAAGCCAGAGTGTCCCGGGACCCAGTGGATCTCGGTTGCAATGCCGTGGGCGAGGAGACTCTGCGCCCTTCTGTTCATCCGCCTCGCCAGTCGCTGCCCTAGGCCCGGCTCCAGGTGTGCCGTTCGTCGAATTGCGGCCTGCTTTCACGTTTGTTGTATGCAGCGTGATGTATAGTATCCAGCTCACAAAATTGCATGCGTATCATAGTATTCTAGTCAACGCGTAGATCCATAGGACCTCATAGTGCCACGCATCAAATATGCTATGAATTATCATCCCAAAACCAGCTTCTCTATGAGTTACGTGTCGCGTAAGGTCATTTTTCCCGGTGATGTATCATGTTCGCTGTAGAGGGTAATCGATTACTCGTGTACATCCGGAGAGTCTCAGATAACCGCTGCAGTCCTCCGAATGAATATCAATAAGATCCCAGGCATCTCTCAGAGTTTGTTTGGAATTCCCGCATTGGTTCGGCGACACTCCCAGGTGGTCCCAAAGTTCTCTCCGGCGCTCCGACATCCTCCTAAAGTTATGACAGTCACTCCCATTTTTCTGCTGTACCAGTCATCAAAGATCCAAGTTATTTCGAAGGCCGGCCGGAATGCCATCCTAGGGTCTGATTCTCTCCTGAAATTGACACTTGTAAGTTTACACTCCGCCTCCTCTCACACACCCCTGGAGGCTCCCAGTGACTAAAATTCATTTTGCTGATGTTCAATGCACCTTCATAACTGCAGGTGCTTTCAGGAGCACCTGAGAATGCTCTTGCAGCATCTGAGAGCACTTTGCTTAGCTTCAGGGGGGCCTGGGAGGGTCTGGAATTACTTTGGAGCACCGGTGAGGCTTACCGCAGTGTCTGGGAGGTTTGCATGTAGCTTCCGGACCGTTTTACATTTTGCTGATGTAGGTTCTCCGCCTTCTAGCTCCGCCGTTTCACCACACCGGCTTGCTGAAAGCCCCATACAAACTCTTTTTCCCCCACTCTAAACTCTTCTTACCATCCAAATCCGGTACAAACCCATGCCGTTGAGATTTTCGCCAGGTTGATAAGATGCTGATCCGGTTGATCCGTGAACTTTTGTGTGGAGCGAAGTCTCCAAGCTCCCTCACACCTGCCACACTATTCCCTTTTTATCACTTCCACTTTTATCTGAGTGCATGCCACACAAATATACATTTGAGAGCCTGGTTCGAGGTCAACTTTCACCTCACTTTTTTTAGGATCTCAATTTGCGTCAACTAACTCTGACAGCCAAAGCAAGGCGCCAAACGAAACGAGAAAACCAACGAAATTCCAACCCGAAATCCAACCTATTCAATCCTTTACCTCTTCCTCTGCTACTTCCTCCGCCTATATTTCGCCCCGTTTGAGGCTAGAGGTTAACGAGACGGTGCTCCCGATCCCGTATCCTCCACGTCTATACCTTTGTCTAGGTTTAACAAGACAATGCTCATGGTCCTGTATCCTCTGTGCACATACTTTCGTATAAGTTTAACGAGACGGTGCTCACGTTAGTCCCTCATGACTCTCATCTCTAAGTGCGCCCTCTTCAATTCCCACCTTATGCATAACAAATCTTGGCAGGGTTAGAGTGTGGTTGGTAATAGTGTTCGAGCATAAGTGATAAGTTATACAAAGCGAGTTAGAATATTTAGTAGTTAATGTAAAAATATACATTGAGAACCACGGGATGATTACAGAACAGTACCCATGTCAGTCATCCCATCCTGTGTAAGTAGCTAGGAAAGTGACGTCTGCTCTAAGATGATTGTGATCTCTCTCTAGGTCTACGTGTTTGTGTATATTAAGGGACATGAGGTGCAGGCAACAGTGCAGACGGGTTTACCGGGGTAGCTATATTGTTACTGCTGGTAGGTACAGCCTGATGTGGCAGCGAGGATAAAACGTAACTGACAGGAATGGAACAGGTGCTGTATTTGTAGCGCTGGTGGGATTCTTGGATGCGAAGACTTGAGGTTGGGGAAGGAGTCCGTATGAGTTTGGATGATGCTATGGAGTCACATGGTTGGTGGTATCGATTGATTGTGTGGTGTCAAAGTAGTTTCAAGGTCATGTGGAGAGAGTGAGAAACCTAGTTGGGAGGTTCTGAGGGAGTAGTCCAACTAGCAGAGCCAGTCCGGAACGCGCAACTTGACGATCCTACTGCAGCAACCAACAACGTTACATGCGCACTGGGCTCGGCTTCTTCGAAAAGAAAGAAGGTATTCACCGGTACCTTTCCGCATCAATATCCATATTTTAATTAAATCGATGGTTTTAAAGCGACAACTACTGCCTGTGTTCCTGGAGGTGGAGTACGCCAGAGCCAAGATGCTCGCCAGAGAAACGCAATTAACCTAAGCCGTCTTAACTCTCAACACTCTACCCCGCTCCATCTCTGACACCTCACCAACACCACAATCACCACCACCACAATGGCACCCATAATCCACATAGTCTCCGTCAAGCTCCCTGAGGCAACCGCCGAGGAATTCAAGAGTGTACGTTTTCTCAATCTCCCATCTGCAACCCTGCTTATCGGCGAATGTGTATAGCTCCACGATGCCTTCCTCAATCTTAAGGCAAACTGCAAGAAGCCCGACGGAAACGCGTATATTACCAGCATCAAGGGGGGGTGCGAGAACTCTCCCGAGGTTGCCAAGGTGAACTTTCTCCCGCCATTATCGGATTCCATTGTCTAATAAGTGACAGTTGAACAAAGGCTACACGCACGCGTTCGTGGTCGAGTTCGCTTCGAAGGAGGATCGCGATTACTACATTACAAAGGACCCGATTCATGGCGAGTATGCCAAGGCGCTGCTCGATGCTGTTGGAGGGGTGGAGAATGTCTTGGTTGTGGATTTTGAGGTGGGAGTTTAGTGGGGAGGGAGTTGGCTACACATGAATCAATCGATGCAGTCTACCTGCTTCACTGTTCCATCTCCCGGGTCTAAATCGTGTGATAACTCTGGTGCTTCAGTCAACGAGGTACACTAGGTATGGTACTTCTGGCCAATGTTTTGCCGTAGATTCATGCATGCCAGTTACCCACGGCCCGAGATTGCGATGCTACCTGGATAGCTTACCAAGAAGTATGTTGGTGAGAAGAAAAGATACGTCCCCACAAAACATGGGCTACCTGACAACAGACTGCACTGGCGACACTGCTAGGAATCTTTAGGAGTACCTAGTTAACAGCGTTGGGGAGGACGATTGAGAGGTAGATATAATAAGTTGCTTCGATATACGATAACAAACATCACAACACAAGTAAAGGGCCCGTTGGACACGTAGTCGGTAATGAATTACCCAAACACTCTAATCTGAATAGAGAACTGTCCTTTCACATACAGCCATAACGCGAAAGCTCAAACCCCACGATCCCACTAACTCTGCTGCGTCTTCAGCCATCCGTCATGAAGCTTCTTCTGCCTATCCCACCCCTTCTTCAGCGCCTTGCTTCGCGACTTCGTCACCTCCTCTCCCTTCGCATCCTTCGTCGGAATCCCATCCTCATCCCACGCACTCCACTCCCCAGTCCTGTACATCGTACGCGGATCTAGCTTTGCCGCTTCAACCTTCTTCTTCTCCTCCTCCTCCCGCTTTAATCGTGCCACCTCCTTTGTAGCCTCCCGCTCGGCAGCCTTGCGTTCCTTTTCTTCACGCGCAGCTCGGAGTTCTTCAGCGGGAACAAACTTGATCAGAGCGCGCGAGGAGTCGCGGTCGTCGAGAGAGATGCCGAGGTCGGCAAGCTCGATGTCGCGGAGACGGTCGCAGAGGGCGAGGAGTTTCTTGGCAGATTCAGACTTTGAATCTGCGATTCCGATTGCACGGACACGGTCGCGGAAGGAAGAGAGTAGGCGTACGTAGGGGAGGGCGACTTCCTCGGCGTTGGCGGAAGTAGAGGCATCGGATGCCCAGCCAATACGGTCAGGAGAGGAGTTGTTGTCCAGACCGAAGATTGTGGTTATTTTGGTAATCCATCTTGCAACCTCTTTGACGAGCGAGAGGGATGTGGTCGAGGACATGTAGATGTTTGTCGCCGAAATGAGGTCGAGAAGGACCGACATTGCGAGGGGTGTGTTAAATGAATCACACAATGCGGCGTCGAGGTTGAGGCGTGCGTTGTCGAGTTCTCGGGACAGAGCTACTTCCAGCTCTCCCCATGGCTGTGGAATGTGTTTTCCAGATTTCTCGGCTTCTTCTTCTTCCGTCATGAGCGCTTTGACATTGGTAAAGAACTTATTAACAACTGTTTCCCAGTTCTTTGCACCTGCAAGAACACCTTCCCGGACTTCGATACCGTCTTTCCAGCCACCTAGAAGGAATACAGTTCTCAGGCCTCTCGGGGTCCACCCTCCTCTCTGTAGTGCGTCACGAACGGAGACAAAGTTCTTCAGCGATTTCGACATCTTGCTACCGTGGATTTTAAGGTGGCCCATGTGAAGGAAGTAGTTGATCCATTGGTGCTTCCCATCGGCGGTGGGGTGAGAAGCGTACCCATCCCAGTAGGCCTCACTCTGTGCAATCTCGTTGTCGTGATGAGGAAACGCAAGGTCGATGCCGCCGGAGTGAATATCGATCTCTCCCCCAAGAACCTCCGAGCACATTACCGAACACTCAATGTGCCATCCTGGTCTTCCCTTGCCCCAGGGAGAATCCCATGACGGTTCGCCGGCTTTCGAAGCTTTCCAGAGCGCGAAATCTTGGTTCGTCTTCTTCTTCTGCGGTAGCGCGGATTCGACCGTGTTGGGAAGTGTTGTGGCTTTGTCGGCCGTGAGTGCGCCCTCACCGTCGGCAATCAAGCTCTCGTCACCCCGGTTCCATGGCTGTAACTTGGCGTAGTGGTGTCCGGCGGCCTCGTAAGCTGCAATGTCAAAATAAACGGATCCGTCGGCCGTGGGATATGCAAACCCGCGGCTGACGAGCTTCTCGACAAAGGCGATGTTCTCGAGGATGAATTCGCTGACCCTGGTGGTGGTAGTAGGTGGGAGGACGTTAAGTGTAGCCATATCCTCATTGAAATGACGTTCCCAGTACCTAGACAGCTTCGAAAACACGGCGGGTTCAAAATCGCGGTTCTTGTGCAGAGAGTCGAGGAATGGAAGGAGGATGGAGGAGGTAGCGGCATAGAATTCGTCGGCAGAGGGCGGCGATCCGGCGATGGCGCGCGATGCGGTAAGAAGTGTGTTCAAATGCATCTTCAGCTTTGCGGCGTCTTCCAGTAAGAGCCCCTCCTCTACCGGCTGCCCTGATAGTTCCTTGAGGATAATCTCCATGAGGGGCTCATGCCTGTCCTGTGCCCACTTCTCGAAGGTTGCCGGTGTGGTATCGAGATCTCCTTCATCCGCCTTCGCGACATTCTTCGTAAAGTATGCAGCCCACGCTTCTCCGGCAGTCTCGACGACTTCGGAGGTAAGCGTAGAATGTTTTGAAATAAACTCATCCAACAGATGCTTCTGCCGCGCCCGAAGGATAATCTACCCCTCACCAATCAGCCTCCTTGCTTGCCCCCATCACTGGCAGCAAACACACCTTGTCGTCAACGTCGGTTACGTTCTGCACGAAAGCAACATTGAATCCAAAGTAGTCGCGCATGATCCGGCGCAAAACATCGGTGGTGACATAGTTCCTAGCGTGGCCAAGATGCGCAGCATCATAAACAGTGGGGCCGCAGCAATACCATGTCACCTTCTTGCCGGCCTTGTCAAGCGGGACAAAGGGATCCTTTTGTCTCGTGAGAGTGTTGTAGATGGTGAGGGGAGGTAGAGGGGATTTGGATTCGGGGCGTGACCACGGCGGCTGTTCGCGGCGAGCGGGGGTGGCCATTGCTGAAGAGCAGTATCTGAGGGTGTATGTCGGAAGGGGAGAGGATTGCGGTGGGAGGAAGGATCGTGTGGTGGTCGTTGCTATGCGGAAGGTTGAGGTTGCCGTGCGTGAGGTGAGAGAGGCTGTCAGAGTACGAGAGAGGGGCATCTCTGGGATGGAGCTTTCTAGTAGAACCAACCGGTGTCTTTGACGACCCGTGGCGCATGTGTGGCTTGCACAATTCAGAATGCAGTACAGCCACACTGAATTAGTCGCGCCTTTTCAACGTCTTCATCCTGCCACCCAACATCTCCAGTGCAATGACGACCTCCTGTTCGGCGCCTTCTCAAGAAGAAACAATCGTCGCCAAAGTGTCGCCGTTTCTCGAGATCCCCCATTCCCTCAACGAATCTTCCAAACTCGCCATCATCCATCTCAAACGCGACCAGCACCAAGCGATCGCCCTCTCTCCCGCATCAACATTGCAGACCCGCTTCGGCACATTCCCACACACCTCGTTCATCGGCCTCCCTCCCGGCTCACAAGTCCGTGCCTCTGCTACCTACCCAACCCAACGCGACCAGCGAAAGCGAAAGCGCCAATCGACTTCCGCGACTACAACTACCACCGAATCGGAAGAGCCTCAAGAGGCAGCTCCCGGTTTCGTTCACATCCTCGCCCCAACTGCAGAGCTATGGACAGCCAGTTTGCCGCATCGGACTCAAGTCGTCTACACTCCCGATTCCTCGTATGTTTTACATCGATTGGGTGTTGGACCCGGAACTCAGATCATTGAGGCGGGCGCCGGGAGTGGCAGTTTTACACACGCAGCGGTGAGGGCGGTCTACAGCGGGTATCCTGACGGAAGAGAGGGACTTGAGCACGGAAAAGGCAAGAAAGGGAAAGTGTGGAGTTTTGAATTTCACAAGGAGCGAGCGGGGAAATTGAGGGAGGAGATTGGACAGCATGGGCTAGATACCTTAATTCAGATTACGCATAAGGATGTGTGCGCCGACGGGTTCCTTGTTCCCTCACCCTCCACGGCCTCAGAGTTTACATCGCCATCAGCATCCGCAATCTTCCTCGATCTCCCCGCACCATGGCTCGCACTGCCCCACCTTACACGCGCTTCTCCCTCCTCTCTCGACCCCCTCGCTGAAGTCAGAATCTGCACCTTCTCGCCTTGCATCGAGCAAGTAACCCGTACCTGTTCGACCATGCGCTCTCTCGGCTGGGTCGACATCTCCACCGTCGAAATCTCACATCAAAACCTTGAAGTGCGGCGCCAACTCCCCCGTGGCTATGACGACGGCGCCGGCCCGCGCACCATCGCAGAAGCGCTCGCTCGTCTAAAGGGCGTCAACGAGTTCCGTGAGCAGCGGAAGGATATCCAAACCTCGATCGCGGCGGGAGAGTCCGCCTCCTTCGCAGGACTAGGCTTCAAAAAATCCGGCGGACGGAGGAAGCTAGAGAATGGGGACGAAGGGCGCATCGTGTCAAGGAATGAACCAGACTTGAAGAGCCATACAAGCTTTTTGACGTTTGCGACGTTACCGAGAGAGTGGACTGCAGAGCAAGAAAGGGAAGCGGAGGAGTGGGTCATGGCACGGGAAAGTAAAGGGGTGGAGCTGAGGGTAGTAGGGGAGAAGGAGAAGCGGTGGAAAGGGGACGGGCAGGAAAGTAAGAGGGCAAAGAAGAAGCGGGAAAGGGCGGAAAAGAAAGAGGGCGAGGAGGGGAAGGAGACGAACGGAAGTGTAAAAGAGAATGAGGAGCCAGCAGGGAGTAAGATGGAAATTGACGATTAGAGATGTGGTGGGAGCTTAGATCACTCTGCGGGGTATGCGGATGGAAATTCACGACGTACCAGCATGAACCAAATACATTGATTTATGGGTTCCAATAATGTATATTACATCGTCTGTGATCATGATACACTCTTGTAGGTTCGCTTAAATACATACAGCAGAATTCCAAAAATTGATCCAAAGCTTCCCAACTCAGCTGATGCCCATCCATGCATGCCCATGCCATCCGTCCCTTAAACAAAGCACACATCTCAGAACCAGTCTTTAGATAGCGCTATAGCTTCCGGGTATGTCAGTCATGATCAGCTGTTGAGAAACGATGAGCTCACATCACTTAAGATTCGCGTTGAATGACATCCGAGTTCTCTGCATGGTACTCTTCACAAACCTTTCTCAACTCGTTCGCACTGTAATCAATTGCCCATTTCAAGATTATCATCACCGTTTCCGGACGAATATAGCGGTTCGACCACAATGCACGTTCAACCTTCGTTTTGAGGGCGGGGAGCATGTAACGGTCTGACGCGAGCAAAAGCTCCAGTAACAATTCGATCTCATCCGTAGGGTCATCTGAACGCTTGACGGGCGTCAACTCCCCGGTGTAAAAGAAATCGACAACCCGAGTCGCCGCCTCCAAGCCGATATCGGTCCAATAAACCTTCCCCTCAACCGCCTCGCTCAGCTGGCTGGAAACCATGGTCTGGAAGTACTCCGAAGTGGCACAGAGAACTGTTTTGTGGACTTCAAGACTGGTGCCTTGAACAATGATTGTAAAATCGGTAAATCTCCCTTTATGGCGGAAAAGTTGGAACTGAGAGAGGATCGTGTCCGAATGTTTAGTGTCACTCGGAGCGGGAGGTGGTTGGGCCCTGGGACCACGAATTGTTCGTACGTTGCACGTCTTGAGAAGTCCGATATAATTTTGCAAGGAAGAGCGTGCAATCTTAAGCGGACCGGAATCGTAGTCCAATCCGAGACAGAGGTTCTTTGTAGAAACCCAAGATTCCAAGAATTCATCTCTTCCAGGCCCAGGAGATTCGTTGTCGGTGTTGAACCATATTTCCTCATTTGGAGGAACGGTCAGAGTCCGCAACTTCAAATCCCGTAGGTACCCGTAACACGCTGTTGCACTTTGTATGAATTTAGGGATTTCGTCAAGGGAGATGTATTCTCGTCTCTGCGAGAGGTACACTAGGTGCATGACGACAGTGTCTGCCGAAGGCCGTCCTTGGCCGGGTATCTTCAACAAAACGAAACTGCTGAGTTCCTGGTCGAAAAATGGTTTCTGGCTCCAACATACGTCCATGAATTTTCGGAGCACCCCTTCAGGTAAGGAGATGAGACGGCCTTCAGGGACTAGACGACGTATTGCAGCATTGCGCTCTGTACCATTGGGGTGAACATGTAGCGCAGGAACAAACTGAATGCGGTCCAATCGCTGTACCACACCACCATCGCAGACAGTCCTCAGCTGAGGTGTATCCCACTGCAAGAATTCGGCTACATGCTTGGCCCGCTCGGTGACCTCTTCCGAATCGGTGGATGCGACAGGGTGGGCTAGCTGTTGCAATGCGGTGACACATTCGAGGTAAATATTCGTGTTGTTGATATTTTTAATTGTATCAGTGAACTCGAATCTTCGAAGTTTCCGATGCACAAACTTTACGCTGGCCTGAGAGTGGAATGCCGCTTCAAATGCTTTGTTACTGTGATCATACAGCGTGTTTGCCATACGGAAGGTCAGGCTACCGTCCAGTGCAACCGGAGATTTGCGCATGGATTCCGGAAACTCTTTCTTGAGCCACTCTAATATCTGGATGTAACGATCCAACTCATCAACAGGCAATTTAGCACCCTCGTTCACAGAAACGTGTTCCTTCAGGAAGCTAGGTATTGAAATCGGTACCAACTGCAAGAATTCGAGGTCTCGGTTATTGCTGGGAATCGCGGCCCAGTCATTATCCACGAACTTAGATGCTGACGACAGATACTCTAGTTTGAGCTGTCTTCGGGCTACGGGAGCTCGAAGTGCCGAGTTGCCAGATAGCCATTGACAACGGTCATGCTTCAGCTGACCCGCGGGAAGTATCGGGAGCTGCTTAAGAATATTCCTGATCTCGTCCGTACGAAAACGGATGTCGCTCCAGGGTAAGCATCGAACAACCTTCCCTAGTGTCTGATGTTTTTATATCAGCCTCTCGCGTTGGTCATAAAGTGCTGCCAGAAGGATGTTACCCACCACTGGGTACTCAGGATCTTCGTGAAACTTAGACCTGATGAATGCTTCCACGGTTTGTTGTTTCCTATATGCCATGGCCTCAATGCACCGAAGGAACCGATAAATCCCTTTATTATTTTCCAAGCTCTCCTCCGAATGCAAGTGCCATGGAAAAGCGTCCTGGTCAACAAGTAACAGCCCATCCCCTTGGAAAGACCGAAGTACAGTCCGCAGGGCCTGGAAATCCCATTCTACTCTCATTTGGCCGGACAATCCCAGCGGCTCACCTAAAATGGCGGGACTTTCAAAAGTCCGAAAGCTGCGCAGTGAAAGGAAGCAGTACTCTGATAGAGCACCCGGTGTAGTTGCTATTAGACAGTTCAAGTCGGTTAACATTATCAGGGCTTTTTGAGCTTCGCTGCTCTGGGCTTGCATCTGGTTGTACCATTTCCAAACGCCTTCCAAGAATAATTTCATGCACTGCTGAGACTTCCCACTGAATCTTTCAAACAATCTCGGCAAATCAGCAGGCGAGAAATGGGAAACATTCAGTCGATTACCGGAAACCAATTTTCCCAGAACCCCAGAATCCAGACCAGGATGGACGAGTGCGTTTGGTACTTCTTGTAATACAGTACTTTCAATAAGGCTGTCGAAGGGAAGAACCGGAAATTTCTGACTACCATTGGCCATGGCCTGGAGGCATCCAAGAGAATTGTCCCCCAGAGGCAAGATCATACAGCCCATTAACATATCAGGCGTTGCCTCCGTTAGGATGAACTTCAGCAGTCGGTTAATGAAACCAATATCCGAATGGTAATTCGATTTCCAGCACCTCATAAGAACATTGGCGTTGCTCTGCGATTTGAAGAGCTCAGCCATAAATGATGGCGATATGTGATTGATTGCTTGCTTTTTTGCCCACACTAGCTTTTGAAGACCTTTCTGGGCCTCATTGAAGGGTTTAATCAGTTTCCAGTCACCAAGATCCAATTTTGGAAGGAAACTATCGCATAGCGTTCGATAATCCGGCTCCAAGAGATTAAAACGAGCCTCGCGGTATGATACATATTCTTCCTCCGCCGCAGTAATGGTTTGGAGGTTCCCAGTTATGCTTCTTTGAATAGGAAAGATCTTCGCAGAACAGTCTGATTCGACAATATTTTGCCAGAATTTCGTTGTGAGTATAGAGCTTATATCGCTAGTGTTTCGGTTCGAATATCGAGGCCAATAGTCATATACAGAGCAGCCAGGGACTCGGGTGCGAGTGATGGCCTCAAGAAGCGAAATGTAAAGTGCTGGGAGCTCAGATTGCAAAAGCCAGCTATTCCAGTCTCCCCCATCGGAGTCATGAATGTGGCGAATTTGTCTATCGCTATTCACTGCCAGGTCCTTGTGAACGCAATAAATGGTTACTATAACCCTGAAAATGATAGTTGGAAGGGGTTTCTCACTGCTGAAATATGTACCGGTATCCCAAGATTGGTTGGAGTAGGTAAGTCCAGGAATAGCCGTCCGGTATGAGCTGGCCTTATCTTTGAAATCTGCGCTGCGATGGCACACCGTGGTTGTAACTTATGCCTTCTGCATGTTGCCTGTATCAAGTCTGGAGTGTCTGAAACCGATATGGTCGACCGGAGCACCAACCATTTGGTTTTCTTGGGTTTTTCTTGATATACATGCTCCCCCTCGCAATACATCTTCAACTGTGTTAAATGTGGTATACTAATAGGTTTGCGGTAGACGACGGAAACTCCCCAGAGCTTCACTAGACCGGCAGACTTCGAAAGTCGCTCATAGGATGCAATCGATCCGATATTTTCCAAGAACAGTAACGAGATACTAGCATCTTCGTAATAATCGCGAACCGCCCTGTCGACTGGGTCGCACCTGACCGCTAGAGGAAATAAACCACCAGAATACAAATCGCTTTTGGCCCGGGACTCCATAATTGGGAACCGGAAAATGGTGCCTTCAAATTCCGTTGTATGTTCATTGAATCCGAATAACCCTTCAAAGGGTCTAAGTTGATCCGGCCCTAGATAGCTGTAAGAATCACCGTGATAGATTATAGAAAACCGTAACTTACACAGCTGACGTACAACGCTAATTAATAAATGCATCCCTCTTCGTGGTTTCCCGGTCGCGGGACTTTTTGGCAGCCGTGTTTGCTCAGGACTGGTATTTCTCAGCTCTAAACTCAGACAGCTGTCGGTGATACTTACTCAAAGATAACGAAATATTTGCCCGATACAAAGCAAGGCGTACAAGTCCAGTGATACCTGCAATGTGTTAGTGATGATGGCGATTGGAAGACGAGAAATGGTGAAGGCTACATTGTCAATGACCCGCGGCCGAACCTGCCAATCTTGAGTGGATTATCGCGTCTATTCACGCCAATTTTCACAACCGCTTCAAAGTCTTTGTCCGAGAAGACTATGATTGGATTGTCAGTCTTAGCAGCTATACATGGTTCATGGATCGTTTACGCACCACCATTGTTGTAACACACAAGAGCCGCTCCGGCACACTCCCGCAATCTAGGCGTGATCAAGTTGTCATCGTTATCTGGATAATTTTCGGTCCTGTCAACGACCCAACAGATCTTCCGTGCACTACGGGAGTCCTCAGCATTTGCCAAATATTCGTTGAACGTGCTCTCAAACGGGTATCGTTGTAACGTATCAGATATTGCTGTAACAGGGTCCTCGTCTTGTGCAAAGTCCAGACTGAATTCAGCTCCCACTCTTTGATCAAGGAAGCGATCTTGGATATTAGAGATCTTCAGAAATTTGATCGTGCGCGGGGTTACATTTGGGTGGAGAAACTTCAAGTTTGTTACGGCCTTTTCTTGGCCAGCGTCATGAAAAGGATCTCCTGCCGTTAAGTCGGCCAGATCATGCAATACCCCTCCGATATCTGGCGCCTTCCATTGCTTGAGGTCTATCTTTGCGCCGTGGGCGGGAAGTGCTTCCAGAAGAGACACAAATACTGCCAAGTCGTTGTCTGATAGTTGACCCTTTCTGACAATTATATTCTGTATTTCTTTAAGCTGTACAGTGTTAGCAAAGTCTGTACACTACATCTTGATAAGCTCTAAACAGGGATGAATACCTTATTGGCCGACGGCGAAGGCCTCACTCTACCCGTAGCAAGGGTATCCGAACGATTGAAGTATTTAGCCACTTGAGGACTTATATTGTCAATGTATGGATGGTATTGGGCGTTGCGTAAGAAAATATCTGAATGTCGATAATACCCACCCGAAGCTCCAGGAATCCAAGCCCTATCTTCGAGTTGGTTGGCTACATCGTCTATATAAAGCCAACCGGAGTCCAGGAGGGCAGTGATCACTTCGTTATCCTGATGTTTGACAGCCTCGTCCAATTGCTTTAAAATATGATGTACAGCGGGGGCGCGATCCCATCCGAGTTGTTTACTCCACCATGGTCCTACTTCAAGTTCAGTCAGTGGCATTGAGTACTTTACCAGTGCTTTCTGATGGCTATTTCGGCAGTCGCATGGGCTGCAAAGAGTCATGACACCACCCATTGAAGCGGGTACCCATTTGAGCTCGACATATCGGTCTTCGAGTTCCGGAGGTTTGGGTGCAGCAACAAAGAGATGCTGGAGCATCTCCGATAGCTTATCAATCTGTAAAGGAAGCTTGCTGTATGTGTCAAGCCTATTAAAGATAACCGGTTCGGTAATGGATGTGATCATGCCAAGTCTGTGCAAACTATCGCGAAATTCCTGCAGATATTTGTTATCGGGGAAAACAGACTCATCGTCGAAGTATAACTTGGCTACGGTCGATTCGGGATCCACCAATTCCGATGGACATTTCAGCAATGACGGTTTACCATGGACCGGTACAAACGGCAGCAGCTTTAAGATTTCTTGAGCTTTCTGACTCAAATCCAAGGCATTGCGTGGCTGTAAAATATATTTCGACAATGCTATCCTCGCCTTATCCCCGCACTCTGACATTGTTGGGATGACATATTTTTCAAGCAAATCGCTGTTCAGCGGAATATCGGCAAGGCTGAAGGTTCGTAGAAGAGAAGCAGCCGCTGGATCACTAACGCTGATAAAAGTAGTTTCAGGTTGCCATAGATCTGAAAGTGTGCTTTCATCTGGTATCACAACATAGCGCATGCCAGGTCTGTCCAGGCTTATCCAGGTGCTACAACACTGTTAGTGATTGCGCAACCAGCAAAGCAAGGAATTCTCACCATTCCGGGCCAGTACCGAATGCATCGCGAAACAAAGGTAACTTCCGTAGCAATGGCGTTACCCGCTTCCTGACAGGTTGTGGCAGTCGTTGTCCAGCTAAAGTGCCCAGACAATTCACAACTCCAGCCCTCTCGTCGTTTCCAAGCTCACTCAAAAATCCCGGAAACAAGGTCAGCCACTTGACTAGTTCCTCAAAGCTACTGCAGTCCATAACGATACCCATGCCTCGAAAGAAATCGACAGTTGCAGGAGACTTCTCGTGACCGATGAAGACAGGATAGCGCCTAGATGCCTCGGCTGATGTTTCCAGGATTCCCCGCAAAACCTCTGCCACATGACCAGGTCCAAAGACGCCTAGGGCTTTGGAAGCAGATCCGATTTTGTGGTAACGCTGTCCAGCGAGTGGTAAAAGCCAAAGACCCGCCAGACTAGTTACCACCTCCTGGCGATCTTTCGCTATAGCCCAGTTCCAGAACCGGTCTATCCACTCCACCGATATATCCGGTCGATAAATGGTGTCATCGGAGACTCTTCGAGAGATTTCGTCTTTAAAAACAAACAGTTGGCAGTACCAAGATGCGCCACTCAAGCTCCATGGCGAAATACTTGTATACTTCTGAAGACTCTGGATACCAGTGGTAAAGATATGCAATGCTTTCTGTGAAAGCTTCGTTGTATCAATCAAATAAGCCTTGCAATCCTCAAATATTAGAGTTTCATCCTTCTGACTGAACCTATAACGGGCCCCCATGAACGAAAAACTGCGGTAGGTACCATCCAAGATCGGCAGTAGGGGTGCCTGGCACTTTCCGATACTCTGATATGAATTATCCGAAAGGATATAATCGAGAAGAACAGAGCGAGAAGCAGAATCCAAAGAGTCCAATCCAAGGCTTTTCGACAACGCCGTCAGTCTGAACCGAATCACCCCGGGTGAGATATGTCTGACCCCAATATTCAGTGGTGGGATCTGGGCGAGCTCGTACAACCTATCATTTGGAGGGCATATCACCTCTACTCGTGCGTTTCGAAGTGCGTTTCTCAAGGATTTGTCTAATTCGCTAGCAAAAATGGCATCCGAACCACGTGCCGTAGTGTCACATATTGTAGGCAGCAACTCTCGCTTCTGGGCAACGATTTTTTTAAATACCGCGCCCAGAATTTCCGTTCCGGGAATGCTGGTCTCGCTGTGTTCTTGCTTCCCAGTCGGCCAGTGTAACCACTTGGTCATGCCGCTATCGGTCTTGACCGACAAGTCATTGATGAACTGCAGGTTTGTTACCCAGGCATGAACTACCAATTCTTGAAAGATCCATCGGTTCCAGAGAGCGCCTTTCTTTGCCTCAGCACTTTCACTAATTGTCGAATCATTTGCGCTATGAATTGACTGTCGGTCAGGTGTTATCGAAAACATCGCATGGATGTGAGCCGGGTGTTGGATTCGAGGAGGAAGTGGCAGAGTGCTGAAGAGTCGTCCCCTGAAGTCGTGGTTCTATGATCTTCTTTAGCGAGAACTTCAAAAACTTCTATCGATCGGCAACATACATAAGACATCGGGAATGCAACGGCAACCCAAGGGAATAGCTTGTAGCTCCGAGCCCACTTCTGGAGCTCTGGATTGTCTGCTTTGTGTCGCATGTGATGAGTTATTGCGTATCTGGATACGTGTAACGCTCCTTGCTTCTGGAAAGAAATCTCCATCACGAACTGTTCGTCTTTCTGAGGTTTGTCTCCCCGGATAAGCACAGACGAGTAAGGTTCCTCGATAGAGAAGGCGTTTGTAACATCTTTCGCACCGTGGAACTTCCTCCCTACGGCTTTCGCAAATACCGTGTCCCCAATCTTCAAAGTGATAGAAGAAATATGCCTAAGAAAAAGCAGAGATTCCGATATTTCTGTAGCATAAGACATGAATGCTTCCTTGATATCATCCACGGTTGTTGGTTTCCTGTCGCGCCTCTGAATGATTTCGCTTCGCGAAGCTTGTTCTGCAGTTCGAAGCGGGAGGCGAATAACGGTGCCGTCAAACGATTGAGAGAAGCTGGAGACATGTCTCCTGAACGGGGAAAGCTGATTGACCATTGCGGGATCCGTTGAATCTGCAACGAAGTCATACAGAGGCCCACCAGGTTGATGAACATCGGGTGACCAATAATGGTGTGGATCCAGTAGCAAAAGCGAATTTCCACTGAGAATCGTCGGACCGTCTGTCCAGTTATAAACCTTTATATAGTATTTCATTGTCAGATGGTACTCCATACGAAACTCTCCGTCTCACCATCGCCGGATACGTACACTGTTGAAGCCTCTCCCAAACTTTCCGGTGCTACTTTCATCATGAGCCTTTTCTGAATCTCCAATCCGACTCAGCGAGAGGAAGTCTGTCTCAGAGAAAGGCCTGTCATTGTAGGCAAGCAAGGACGGCCCCTGATACTCCGCCAGTCGGTCGTGAAGCAAATTGTCAGTCGGATGTTGGTTTAGATCAAGAACAAACTCAATCGTTGTTGCGCCACTGTCATCTGCACTTTTACCATTCGAACTATTAGCCGATTATTCGATTGAAAGATGGTGAGGTAATTGATACTTTTGACATAGCTCCCGAAGTACACCACCCCCTGGAGGATATTCTCGGATTATGTTTCGGAGGACCGTGGTGAGGGGTTGATGTTGTGCGTTGTTTCGCTTTGGTTTGGGAACCATCGTGAAAATTGAATGAAGATAAGGTGGGAAAGTCTGAAGAGCTGGGCTTTCGTTCCCAAAAATTCGATGTTCTCGAGCTCACTCCACCATTCACTTTAGGTAAGAAACTAGAAGGGGTTTGCAAAAGAAGGAGTGTGTGCGAAAGTAATCTGCAAGCAGCATACGCAACATACTTATTTTATCTCAGCTGTTTGCCGCTTGATCACACTACCGGTATCTTAGGCCGTGATACATGCAGGCGCTTCGCCGGTTTTCCGTATCGGCTCAGTGGTTTAGGCAACAGTCGGCGGGCGGCAAATCATATGCTCGGGGGTTTCTTTTTTGGCATTCGGTCGTCCCTAGTTGATTGTCTCCATAATGCACGCACCCGTAGGGGAGACAACTACCAGCATTTCTGAGTGGTTGGGATATTTGATATTCACACTTTCGACGCTACAGTTGCTAATTCGGGTAAATTTGGCGTATTTCTGGTTTTGCCTTGAGTACATAGTTGTATACATGTCATCAGCACAGCCATTACTTTGGGTTCCAAACTACAGGGTTGGAGTTTTCTATTAAACATACGCCAGCTGCAGACGCGCTCCCATCTACAGCATCCGATGGCAAGTCTATGCAGCACAGGATCGAGGGGAGAGACATGATACTATGGCGGCGGATTGACCAGCCCTCACAACACTACATTACAAAGCCCTTCGAAGGTAAATCACATCTACTCATCATCTGGGGCAAGGGTCTTGGTGTCCCACTACTTAAAAATCTGCGCGCGTCTGCCTCGCCCAAAGGAATCCTTAATCAGCCGACGCCGAAAAACTTATATTCACTCAGGAAGCTGTCAAAATTACTGGTCTTCGTAGAGTACTCCCTACATACTACCATGTCTGATAAGGGAAGAAGCGTCAATATATGTACCTACCCTATAGGGGGTTTGATAAAACTTAAAACCTTTATATAACTAAAATTTGTGTATATGGCTTATGAAAGCCTTAGTGAATGATTCTGTATGGCATACAAGATGCTTCTCTAAGGATGATAGCCAGATTCTAGTTTTATAAGGCTCAGCATTTCTTTCGTACCCCTTATAAGGTAGGTACTTGTTTTGAGCCCGAACGTAAATGTAGTGTTTGGCGGTACGTAGTTTCAACTCGGCTCGAGGGGTGAGAGAACCGATATACTTGGTAATAGGTAGCAGCATCCCCAAATGAGATGTTTCCAGTAGATGCACCTCAATACAGCCCAGGCGCCTTATTAGGGGTGTGGGCACACCCAGCGCCCACACCTAACAAGCTGCTAGCGGGGCGCCTTGCACTGCACTAAGAAATCCCGGTATTTTTTCAAAATTACAAGTTACTCAACAACAACACAATGGATAGAATATCGGAGACTGCAGTATGATAGGTAACTGCAAGGCCTACATATGCATCCAAGATCAAGTCAAATGGACCAAATTTGAGCAAGTTGAAAATGTGAGTGAGAGTCCATGAAGCTGGCGGATTTTTTGCCTTTCTTTTGACTCCCCTGTTTTATCACCAAATGTAAATCAAATTTGCTAGTGATGATATCAGAGCATATATGACTTGCTGGCTGTCAATCAGTACTGCTCTTGGCATATTCGGATGGGTGGTTGTTGTAATAGATACAATTTTGAAGTTACAATACTGGGAGACACTCTACACATCAGCAAAAGTGCAAATCGACTATAGGCTGCGCTACACACACACGCGCACACGCCCAGCTCATTGCAAGCTTCCCGTGGACCCCTGCGCAACGCGCAGCCTATAGTCATCTATTGTCGATTCATTGCGATGTGCGCGTGGGCCTATGGAACTATATACGGCTGCCGGCCAGAGATGGACCTATACCTGTCTTTACTGCCCGCAGTCTTCGCATTTATACCAATACTATACACACTATCACTGTGTCAGCGCATGAGAGCCTGTTGGCGATTGAAAGCCTGCTCTTGAGCCTGTTTGAAAGCCTGCTTGATAGCCTGCTTGATAGCCTGCTTGAGAGAGCCGCGCATCGAGAGGAGTAGAATTTTCCATGGGAAGCTTTTGGCCGATAGCAAACTCTGAGTTTGTGGAAGCTTTGGCTAATAGAAGGCTCTAAGTCTGTGCAAGCTTTGATGCTACAGTTGATGTAGCCAACCTACTTGTCTAAGTGCTTCTGGTACTATGATCACCATCACCAACACCATCACCATCACCATCATCACCATGGCCATCATCACCATCAGCCCCGGACCGAATGTGCGCACATACGCCCACAATCAATGGGAAGCGGGCAGCAGATTCCGCTGGAAACTCTGAGTCGGAGGTCTGCTCTCCCCAAGATCCAATTGAGTACCTTTCCTGCGGAATGTAAGGTTGCAATTGTCAACACCATAACCATGAGGCATCGTGAGATCTTGTTGCGGTGGCCGCGCTAAAAATACTGTTCAGACTATAATATCGACTGACGTCATGATTTCGGCTGCCGCCACCCGCCACACGCCTCCCGGTGCCTGGTGCCTGCAACTCAGCAAGTCTCTGGATCGAGCACCCAGGAGCATACATGGGAGCATTTAGCCAAGTGAGATTGGAAGTGTCTTGCCTCCGGAGAGTATACTTGGGAGCGTGGTCGGGAGTGTGCTTGAGAGCATCTTGAGAGCTTACTGGGAAGCGTACAGCCAAGTAGAATGGGAGTGTGTTATCGAGTGCAATTAGGAGCGTCCGTGAGAGCATGCTCGGGTGAGTACTTGAGAATATACTCGGTGGTGTACTCGGGAGTGTCTTGAGAGCTGACTTGGGAGTGTAGTCAAGCAGGCTGGGAGTGTATCATCGAGTGCAATTGGGAGCATCCTTGACAGCATGCTTGAGAGTGTACTTGAGAATGTAATCGGAGGTGTACTTGGAAGCGTCTTGAGAACTTACTTGGCAGCGTATAGTCAAGCAGGCTGGGAGTGTATCATCGAGTGCAATTGGGAGCATCCTTGACAGCATGCCCGGGAGTGAACTTGAGAACGTACTCGGAGGTGTACTTGGGAGCGTACTGGGAGGTGTACTTGGGAGCGTACACGGAGTGTACTTGGGAGCGTCTTGAGAGCTTACTTGGGAGCGTAAGTCAAGCAGGCTGGGAGTGTACAATCGAGTGCAATCAGGAGTGTACTTCAGAGCGTACTTGGGAGCGTGGAATGAAGTGCATTTGATTTGACAGCTTTATTGAATGCAGCATGATGTATAGTATCAAGCGCCCATAATCGCATGCGTATCATAGTAATCTAGGCAACTCGCAGGTCCATAGGATGTCATAGTGCCACGCATCAAATATGCTATGGATTACCGGCCCAAAAACAGCTTCTCTATGAGTTACGCGTCGCGTAAGGTCATTTTTCCCGGTGTGTACTTGGGAGCGTCTTGAGAGCTTACTTGGGAGCGTGCAATGAAGTGCATTTGGCAGTGTTGTTGAATGCAGCATGGTGTATCCCCTGGATCGTAACGGTTCCCGGCCCATACGGGCCGCCCGCGCTACCACCTCACCACACGTCCAAAAATGGACATCAGAGGCCGTCCTTTTTATCAAGTCTTCTTTAGTAGCAAATAAAACTTTCTGTGAAAGTGAATTGTAAATTATATGTGATGTGACTTTGTAAGTCTTACTGCCCCACCAAAATTTGCTCTCTGAACTGGCAACCCACCCCATGTCTATGCACCACCACCCACCTTTCTCCTTTACAGGTGATTGAATTCCACAAAACGATGCCTTTCATTATTGAGACACCACAGCTACTTGCATTTTGAACATGCTTAGCAAAGTTTGGGTGGAGATTTGGTATTTCTGGCTGGGCTTTCCTGCTGGCAAAGCCACCATCCCAGCTACTTTCCCTTCTCAAGGTGTACTGAAAATTGCCCATGACTCCAGCTCTGGCTGAGGGGTAAAGATATGCCC
>Ga0307515_10005022_pt1 | contig 26970 bp, 21 predicted proteins | sample 17_EM_MG_FD_194513 | JGI IMG/M metagenome (GOLD analysis project Ga0307515, IMG submission 194513) | Populus trichocarpa ectomycorrhiza microbial communities from riparian zone in the Pacific Northwest, United States - 17_EM | ecosystem: Host-associated > Plants > Roots > Unclassified | place... | reverse complement strand
CAGCTATTTTATCATAAAAACTGACCTAATAATGCCAAAATCATCGCCAGGAGGAAGTTGGATTGAATCGAGGTCAATTTGCGAGAGATCGATACCAGCGGCATCGGCTCTCGCTTCTAATTCGTTCAGTGATATTTCTCCCATTTCTTGATGTCGTTTAATCGATATTTCTCTCTCTAGATTCTAGAGAGAGAAACTGAGAGGAGGCTTAGGAGATAGAGAGGGGGGAGGGCTTTGCACAGCTTGCTGTAGAAGACGGGGAAGGAGTGGGAGAGGTAAGTGTCCGTGCATTTTAGGGTTTTTGGCTGATGAGATGAACGGGCTGGAATTTACGAATGTGCCATTACTGATTTGTCTTTGTTGGGCTTTGGTGATGGGGTAAAAGATGGATTGGGCCGAAATGGAAGAAACGGAGAGCGAGAGAGAGAGAAGGCAAAGTATCAGGACGGTCCTTGTTGTTTATCAATTTATTTTTTATTAGAATTATTTGTCAATTTGGTATTTTTTTTAATTACTTAAATTAATTGTTGAGATTATTTAATATTAAAAAATATATGAGTCAGAGCTTGGTTAAAATCAGGTTTTAACTTAAACAACTAGTTTTAACTTTAATCTAGTTAAATTTAGCTGAAATGATCTGAATTCAAATTAAATTTAGTTGAGTTACAATTTAATGAATTCAAAAGAAAAATAAAATGATATTTTAATAGAAAAAAAATTATCTTGTGACCAATAACTTGATCCTATAATTAAATAATTTAGGTTTTTTGTCGGGTTAAGTATCTAAATGAGTTTAAATACGTGCTTGCTATTGTGATTTATGGTGTTTTTTAAAAGTATTTTTTACTTATAAATATATTAAAATATTTTTTTAATTTTTAATATTAACAATTAAAAAAATACTAAAAAATATTAATTTAATATTTTTAAGTTAAGAAAATTATATATAGTTATAAACATAAAAACATATGGTATCTTAGAAGTATGACTATTATCACCTAAATGGTAGATAAAACGGACACGAAATACTCCGTAGAAAGGACATAAACATGATATGTGGGAAAGTTCATATCCTATAACGCAACGTTCTTAAAACAAGAAGGACCACAATGTACAAACAAAATAACTATCCGTCAGTCAGTCACCTTCAACCAAACCCTAGGGATTGAGCTTAATTTTCCCGTTAACAACAAATTCAAAATCAGAGAGTGAGAAGCATGAAGATAGCAATAGAAGGATGCATGCATGGCGACCTAGACAAAGTCTACCAAACACTCAAACTCATCGAATCTCAAAACGGAACCAAGATCGACCTCCTCCTCTGCTGCGGCGATTTTCAGGTACTAAAGCAATTTCCTAAACCCTAATTTCCACCAAAACAGAACACTTTTCTTCTTATTCTTCCTTGTTTTTGTTAATTAGGCAGTGAGAAACGAGAGAGACATGGAGAGCTTGAACGTGCCGTTAAAATATCGGGAGATGAAGTCGTTTTGGAAGTACTATTCAGGCCGAGAAATTGCTCCCGTTCCTACGATATTTATCGGTGGAAATCATGAAGCTTCTAATTACTTATGGGAATTGTAAGCATAATTAATTAGCTTTAATTATATTTAGTTTAGTTTAATAATTAGTATATGTGTAATTGTTTGTATTTTTTTTAGGTGTTATGGAGGATATGCGGCGCCTAATATATATTTTTTGGGATTTGCTGGTGTGATTAAGTTTGGGAATATTAGAATTGGTGGACTTTCCGGTATTTATAATGCACGTAATTATCGTACAGGTAAAGAATGTAATGTTTACGTGTAATTGTGTATTGTTTGGTTGTTATAATTGTGTTTTTTTGATGAGTTGTTGTGAGGATGATAGATTTTGAGTAGGGGTTATTGTGTTTTTAGTGTTTGATTTGAGTGAAGTATTGTGTGAGCAGGACATCATGAGAGGGCGCCATACAATGAGAGCAGTATAAGATCAGTGTATCATGTTCGTGAGTATGATGTGCATAAACTGATGCAAGTTGAGGAACCGATTGATATTTTTCTTTCACATGATTGGCCTGTTGGGATAACTGATTGTGGGAATTGGAAGCAGCTTGTTCGGTATAAACCTCATTTTGAGAAAGAGGTGGGTGTTGTTCTATAATTTGATTGACTATTGATGTGTTTTTTAGTGTTACATTGTTGGAGTTTGTTGGTTTATATCAAGTCATGGGATTTTCTGAATGAAATGAGAAAAAAAACTTGAAAATGTTTCTTGTGGTTAAAAGATTAAAATTGCTGACATAAGCACTCAATCTAGTAGATGTATTAAAGGAGGGTTTTTTTTTACTTTTAGTGCAAGCTTGTTTTCATCATCCATAAACATGTTTTGATTGCTCAAACTGATGGTGGTTGCTTATGTGGTTGGTAATATTTCAGATTCAAGAAAAATCTCTTGGAAGTAAAGCTGCTGCTCAACTGCTGGAAAAATTGAGACCTGCATATTGGTTTTCTGCTCATCTGCACTGCAAATTTGCCGCTGTTGTTCAGCATGGTGAAGGTGGCCCCTTGACAAAATTTCTTGCACTTGACAAGTGTCTTCCGCGTCGCAAATTTTTACAGGTACTTATTGTAATCTGTGATTGTTGTCTACAGTGTCTTTCTTTGTTATTATAGTGGGAACCTTACTTCACTGGTTCTGGCTTCCAATGATTTTGCAGGTTATTGAAATAGAATCGGAACCTGGACCTTATGAAATTCAATATGATGAAGAATGGCTGGCCATAACAAGGAAGTTCAACTCTATCTTTCCATTAACGTTTAAAAATGCAAATTTTGGGTGCGTATTACATATAAATTCTCTTTATTATGATTTAGCTTGATATCTCTCTCACTTCCTGTTTTCCCCATCTTTTTGCACACTTAACTCTATGTTTTGATATGATAGGGCTACGCAGCTTGAAATGGAAGATTGTCGGCAATTTGTCAGTAGCAGGCTACAAGAAAGAGGGACCAAACCATTTGAATTTACACAGACTGCTCCACCTTTTGATCCCACTCAATCAGGCCCAAATGGTTCCTTTTCTGGTAATGGTGATTTATTATTACATATCATCCATATAAACTCATCTTAATTTTAGCATCTTAAATATGGACCCTATAGAGCAATAACATTTGTTGACCAATTATTGGGACCACATCAATTAGTACAGTAGTGTTTCCATGACTAGATTTAACAAATGAATTGAAGTTTAGGCCTTTTTTGTGTTCCATGTACAAGCTAAGTTGCATTTGTGATCTGAATCCATGTTTTTGTGTGCCAGGTTCATAATTTGATACTTAGAAGTGCTTTAATTTGTGATTAAAGTCTACACATATATGCTTGGAGTCAATGTGGTTGTGCACCAAGTCCATGTTCTTTTGCTTTAACTCTTTAGCTTTGTACTTTCAAGTGATTTGCAATTTATGTCCTAATGGACCTTTCTGTTTCTGGTCCAAATCTTCTTTCTCAAGTTGATGGCATTGAGCATTATACTTTTCAGGTTGTAATTGTCTCTGATTGACTTGCATTTCTGTTAGATAAGTAGATAATATGGGCTTGTCCATCTGTAGTTCAACATGCAATGATCAAGACGCATATGGTCTTGTCATATGGCTGGTTGATTCTGTTTGAACTTTTTGTTTCTAAATTTACTGCAGGATGTCCAAGGAATCCTCAAACAGAATCATTGTTGCAGCTTCTGGAACTTCCATATCTTTTGGACAGCACATCAGAATCAAGAGAAGGAAGATATAGTCCTAGTGCTTCCCAGTTAATTCAGAGAGGTAAAATTATTATTATGTCTTGGATTGACGATGTGAAATACCCTTACATTTAGACACCTTGAATGTGTAATCTTGCTTTTCCTTGTCAATGTTGTTGTGCTAATAAGTTTTGGATGGCTCCCAACTTGGGATCTTCTTTGAAATCTTAGCCTTCTCATGTGAAACAAGGGGTTATCCTTTGGTTTCCTTTACCTCGTATATTTCTTTAACTGCTCAAACTTTCCTATAGCAGATGCATTTAAAGTGTAACCCCCTCTCATAATGCTAATTTTAATCTGTCTGCCTTACCAGAAGAAAGTGAAGAACTGTTTGACCAAAGCTTTTTGTGAAACCAAAGCAGTAGTTGACTAAATCTTTACATCAAATGGATTTTTGGTAAATATTGTCACTTTGCCGGTACCTATTCATGGATTTAGACTCCCTATCCCTGCAGTTTGTATGCTTGCCCAATGTGCCGTTATGGGAGCTGAAAATGCCTAACAAATTCAAGGCTAGAGACATTGTCTAGTCCTTCCACTACCTCCTAGGATACTGAAGCGTTTGAATTTGATGTACAATGTCATGATTTTCACATGGATCATTTATGCTATTCATACTTTCATAGTTCTTGTTAGAGGGTATAGAACCCCATATAAGAGCAACTCCTTTAAGGATTCTTGTGCTGTGTTGTTTAGGCTGATTTTCTTCTTTAAGCCAGTCCTATCTCAGGTGACTTTTTGAGGTTGTCACATGCATTGGTCTCATGTTTTCAAGCCAATAGTATCAAGAGAGGCTACATTATGCCAAAAGAAAAGTTGATCCTATCCTGCATATCTTAATCCTTGAAGGGTTCTGTGAGAAGGAAATTATTAAAGGAGTTTTAATTGTTTAGCATAATTGTAGATAGCTGCTACCTTTGCTAAAAAAGGAAAAGGTTTTTATATCCTTGTTGAAGCTCACAATTTTGACTAATTTGCCTGCCCTTTTTCTCATTTATAGATGTCTGTGACTTCGTGATTCTGCCAGTATTTGGATTCATCAGCTGATATATACAGACTATTATGTGCCTATATAATTTCAGATTTGATTCTTTGTTATTTATACTGCTCAGTTCATTGCTGTCTGGCAACTGAGAGGTGTTTCTTATCTCCTGATTCTGAACCAATTTTACAAATATGCAGGTTCTTTTGTTCATAATAGTGAAGAAATTCCTATTGATGATGTGGATGAATCAGAACTTGAAGAAGCTGATGATGTGGACACTAGAAAAGAGTAGTTCAGAAAGTCACACAATGGTAATGTATTGTATTACCATTCATCTTTTCTGTCAAAGAACTATCTAAACCTAAAAGCTTAAGTTGTTAAGTGGAGCCCTAAAATATAATTTATATAATTCTCTAACATACCCCTTAAGTGAAAGCTTTTTGGGTTTGAAACTTGCATGGACCCACACCACTAACATTTTCTTTGCTAAAGCTTTATGATATATTAGCTTGGATGAAATATGCCCTATCACTGTCAAATACAACTTATCCATATGCCATGGTGGTTTTTTTTCGTGTGATACATGTACTTGATTCAACCTCAATCCTAGATAACTCTGTATAAACTATTAGCTTATATCTCAGTGGATGCTCATTGTTCCCTGTATAGCTAGAAAAACATTTGGTACAGGAGTGCATTCATTGATCCCTTTCTATGAGTATGAGGTTGGTACTTGGTACAGCTGTTATTCTCCAACTGATGAGTTATCCAAAGTACATGACTCGATATTGTACCTCTTGCTGATGGAAAATGCATATGAAATGATCTATAGAACTGTGGCTAAACCTTTTTCTGAAAGGCTGTTTGTTTCACTTTTCATTGTGGCTAGGCTTGTACTGGAAGCATGCAGCGAGCAAAAAAGTGGCTTACCATTGCCTGTAAATTCAAAAATTGGCCAAATTAGTTGGTACATCAGCTATCACTGGAAACCATCGAAAAAGTCAGCCATCCAGTTAACTGCTGGGATGAGTCATTCCAACTCGTGATTAATCCAGCATGGACAAATATGGTTTTGTTGTTTTGTAATTTGATGCTGCATGGGCAGAGGGAGAACATGGGCTTCAGCCATCTTGTTCCCATGCAAGAGGGTGGTGGTTTTCTGACAGGCACCATTGTAAGTAAGCTAGTCATGGTGGAAGGAACCACCCAGGCAATGGTCTATGTCCAGTGCAGAGTCTATGACATTTCAGCCATGGGCGAAGAGGAGAATACCACAAGAAACCTACTAGCTTGTAGCCCTTGTTAGGGGCAATACTTATTGTGCAATGCTGTAATCTATGGATGTTTGTACTCTTTTAACGAATCTCGGTTTTGGTTTAATTGATTTTTCTTGTCCAGATGACAATAAATGTGTAGGGCAAGAACCAGCCTGGGCTTGCTGGTCAATTAGGGTTAAAATTTATTATGAAACGTGCACGTTCAGGCTCGTGGGCTAGTAGGGCTAACAATCGTCAACTCAGACCTGCCAGCCACTCTGTTTTAACTCTGGTCAGTGGTCAACTAACCTTTCGAGGTTTGGCTCAGGTTTATGGAGGTTTGTATTTTTAAGTTTGAAGAGATAAATTATTGGTAAATGATTCACTCAACATATGGAAGGTTTGTGATTTTTGGGCTGGAAAGGGTTGTGCGAAAGCTACCCATATATCATAATTTATATTAAAACTTAACAAATTGGAAAACCTTAAAGAAGTCCTAACCTATAAGGATAATATCGACTAGGTCCCTAATCTAATTTTTGTTTTTTTAACTTTTATATTTAGGTTTTTTTCATTCAATTTCACTATTTAACAATCTAACCTTTTTTAGTTTTTTTTAATCTTATTTATTTGAAATTAAATTTTATAATTTATTTTAATTTTATTTTTATAAAATTATTACTTATTGCGGACTAAGAATTTAGTATATTCTATTTTCCTCTTCAGCACTCGAACTCAAAATTTCTATTATATAACAAACTTGTTGAAAAAAAATTATGAGTGTGGTAGTTTTTTTTTTTTTTGTATTTTTTAAAAATATTTTTTGTTTGAAAATATATCAAAAAAATTATATATTTTTTATTTTAACACATTAAAATCATCGTAAAACATTATAAAATATCAATTTAATATATTTTCAATGCAAATACACTTTTAAAATGCATTCAAACACATTAAAAAACATAATAACAAACAAGTATTACGCATGTATGGTTTGAAAGGATTTGATTGAATTGCTTGGCACTTTGATAGCAATTAATTTTTAAAGTGTTTTTCGTTTAAAAATATTTTAAAATAATATTATTTTAAAAAAATTACTTTTAATATAACAAATCAAAACAATTTGAAAAATATTAATTTAAAAAAAAAATCAAAATTCTCAAAATCGCGTTGTACCGAAACACAAACACTACCGATATATAGCTGTGAAAGGAGAGATGATTGGAAGTGTAGAATGTGAAGGCTGCAAAGGCACACACACCAATATGCATGAGGGAATGTGAAGACATAAATAGACAAGTCTAACATCCCATCTACCTCATGACAGCACCCAAACATGTAAATGCAGCATTTAATGCAGAGGACTCGGTCCCTTTTCTCTCTTGAAATGTATCACAGTCAAGCAAGACACGAGCAACAGTGATGAGTGATGCTGTCTGCAATTTGCCTAAAAAAACACTGAAAGAAAATCCTCATGGAGACAGACCCTGTACCTTTTTCTGCAAGACCTCATTTGTGTAGTTTTCTGGTTCTTGGTCTCTTATATGCTGTTGTTGTTGCTTCCCCTGCTTCTGCTAGTCTCTTTTTCAACTTTTATGGAGCTTCATGCCCAACTGCTGAACTGATTGTTTCAAACACAGTTAGATCAGCTTCCTCTTCAGACCCTACCATCCCAGGGAAGCTACTTCGTTTGGTTTTCCATGACTGCTTTGTGGAGGTGAGTCTTTTTCACTTGCTGTGTGTTTGTGTTAGCTTAATGACACGGCATTTCACTAATTTCTTCCTTCATGGGGAAGAATACATGATTAAATTTAGGCTACAAGCTCTTTTTCACCAGCTGTTTAATTGAAAAACGACTTCAGAATCATGGCCATCTAATTAAGTATTCCTCATTACTTTAATCAAAATCCTTACAGGCATTCTGCAACATGATTTTGATGAATAAACAGTTCTTGACTTCTTGATGATTGAAGGAAAAAAAAAACTTGTTTTAGAGTATTTTGGAGATTGAGCTATTACAATATAAAGTATAAACTGTCATGTGTCACTTCTTTTAAATCATCAAGGGCTTCTTCGTAGACTCTGCTTGAGTTGTTTTACAACATGTCATGGATGATTAGCTGTAATTAGCAACACCATTTGAGGCACTAGGCCGAAGCAACACCAAGAATTCTCTGTTTGTGATCCAATCGTAACAATTGATTTATCAGCACCCAAGAATAAACTGAAATCATATTCTTATACTACGGAATTGGTGGCTACTCTTCAATTCTGGATAGTTGTCATGGACTCATGGTTACAGGGCTGCGATGCATCTGTGCTGCTGCAAGGAAATGGGACGGAGCGAAGTGATCCAGGGAACAGGTCTCTAGGAGGGTTTCAAGTTATTGATTCAGCTAAAAGAATGCTTGAAATCTTCTGTCCAGGAACTGTTTCTTGTGCTGATGTTGTTGCTTTGGCTGCTAGAGATGCTGTCGCAATTGTAATATCTCTCGCTGTTACTATTGTTCCTTGTTGAATTCTATGCTTCTTTTGATCGGTTATTCATTTATGAAGTACATGAAAACAGACTGGTGGACCTCAGCTTCAGATTCCAACTGGTAGGAGAGATGGGAGGTTATCGGCAGCCGCAAATGTGAGACCTAATATTATAGACACGACTTTTACAATGAATGAGATGATTAACATCTTCACTGCTAAAGGATTATCTCTTGAAGACCTTGTTGTGCTTTCAGGTATGTGATAATTAGTCTAAAACCTCATTCCAAGATTCTTTTACAACACCAAGCAAATAACTAGAATATCTGCTTCTGACATTGATCGAACAACTAACCACGGAGAGGCCAAGCCATCGACTGTTTGTTTTCTCCATGCGGAGAACTTATTGCTGCCGAAAACTACTGTGATAAATGGTTTATTTACCAGGCTTGATGCTTTTGCTTTGCAGGAGCTCACACTATAGGATCAGCTCATTGCAGCGCATTCAGTGATCGGTTCCAAGAGGACTCCAAGGGGAAGCTCACACTCATCGACACATCTCTAGACAGGAATTATGCAAATGAACTAATGCAAAGATGTCCAGTGGATGCAAGCGCTTCAATAACAGTTGTTAATGATCCTGAAACATCCTCATCATTTGACAATCAATACTACCGAAACCTAGTGGCCCACAAGGGCCTTTTCCAATCAGATTCAGTTCTTTTAGATGACAAAAGAACAAGGAATCTAGTACAGGATTTTGCAAATGATCAAGAGAAGTTTTTCCAGAGTTGGAGCCAGTCATTTTTGAAGCTAACAAGCATTGGAGTAAAAACAGGTGAGGAAGGGGAAATTCGCCAATCTTGTTCAATGACTAGTGGATGAAGAACTTTGAATGAGCTGGTTTTGTCGGCAAGCTCCATGGTAGCCCTCTCATTGTTATGAGAACAGGAAAGAAATCCAGATTCTGCTCTCAAAACAAGATAGTGCTTCCAAATGTTAGCCAAATAGAGGCATCAATGCACCTATCAAACAACAATGGCATATAACTACAACCCTTCTGCATTTATTCATAAATTTAGTCATTTGGTTAGGATATGAGGTTGTTTGTGCACTCATTTTTCAATCTTTCTTCTTTAGTTTGATAGGAGCTGTCATGGCTGATTTTATGTGCATGGAACTTCATTTGTTTCTATTTTCTTCGAATAATGTATGATGAGGTCAGGGTATGGTAGGTAGAAAATAACTCAGCTTCATAGAATCAGATGTCCTTAGCTTTGCTATGGTGGAATTCGACGTATCAAGGATGGATCAAAGTATTCCCCATTCCTTGTGTTTGTCATGTGTGGCCCAATGACTTGTGTAGAAAATGGTTACTATGCGGATTATTAGTTAAATTATTTTTATTAAAATGGTGTTGTTTTGTTTTTTTATTTAATTAATTTTAGAATTAACTTGATAAAGTTTAATTATGTTAATTAAATTTAATCAGGTTAATTAAGTTATGGATTAGCATCAAATAAGTTCTATTAGATTAATAAATTTTAAAAAATAAAAAACATATATTATTTAATGTATTTTTTAACAAAAAAAAATATTTTTAAAAATAATTATTATCATATTTTTAAATAAGCTCTAAAACCTAAATTATAAATTAAAAAAAATTAACTTAAAAAAATAAAAATTTAAAACAATATTATTTTAATAAAAAAAATTAATGAATTTTAACCGGTCAGAGGTTTTTTATCGACTCAATTATTATTTAAAATTAAAAAAAAAAAACTGTGGTTCAAGGTTCACCCGACAGGCAGTCTTTATTTTAAAACAACTCTTCCATCCTCTTCCTGTCGTTCCATTTCCTCTACTTCCTTCGACACCTCTCCCTCACAAACACTTCAGTTCTCATTTCTAAGCCTCTGATAACCTTCTCTTCCGTCTCCCTCTAACAAAAACCCTTGGACATTCAATACATGTAAAGCAGCAGCAAAGGTCCATCAAGTGCCGTGCAGTTACAGATATTTCAAGTAGCACTCTACCTTCATCAGTTGATGATCAGAGTAAAGAAGAGGATAATAAGGATCACTTGATGCTTGTGGGTGCTTCTAGTGAGGAGCAAAGGAGACGAGAAAGAGAGGTGGCAGACTATGATTAGACAAAAGAGTGGTACCCACTTTATCTTACCAAGGATGTGCCAGATGATGCTCCTTTAGGCCTTACTGTGTTTGATAAGCAGGTAGTTTTGTACTAGACTATGATTGAACTTCGTTGTTTTGAAGATAGATGCCCCCACAGGTAAATCATATCACAGTGTTTCAAGTTTTCACAGTCTTGTTTTGAATACTAGAGAAGTTGGATCTTGCTTTGATTTTACTTGTAAGAAAAGAGCATTGGAGTTCTTTTCTTGGTTTCTTGTTTTGATGATCTTGTTGTGATTTCTCTTGTTAGGCTTGAGGATTTTGTTGGATATATAGTGAATTAGCTGGAAGTTCTTGCATTTCATGTTTTGGGCTATATGAACTGTGGTATCTGTGACCAAGAAACCCTGAAAAACAGAAATTTCAGCTCAGAGATTCTAGTTCATGTCTCAAGGCTAATTCTAAGTGTGTTGTATGAAAGGTTAATGAGAACCTTTTTGAATTGAACTTCAAATTGGAGGGGTGGCTTTCAAATAGACCTTTGAAGCAACTCTTATGAAATGTCACGTGGGAATGGTTTACATTTGCAGAAAAGGGATTAAAGTGCTAGATATGCTGTTGAATAGGTTAAAGATAGTGAAGATCAGGATCTATTTATGTTTGGTTGGGGGAGACAAAAGACCCCACCTCCACTAAACCTACCACACTAAGAAGTGGAAGAAGAATGGAGCCAAAAGTTGATGGAAATGAGCACAAAACATGGCTGGAAATGGGCAGAAAGCATGACATGAATTAAGTGTTAGGAAATTGCCATTTTGTGGCAAGACCCCACCATTATGTTTAATGGAAGCTAATGTTATGCCACCATTGATGCCATGTCCCATAGCTTTTGTCCACCATTAGTGCCATGATTTATGGTCTATTGTCTGCCATTTTTGTTTATAACTAGAGAGGCATCGTTTAGAGAGCAAAATGAGAGAGAGAGTGTGTGAAGAGAAGAGAGGAAGAGAGAAAGAGGAGTGGCTGCCAAGGGCAGCAGCGCTGCTGCCTTGTGCAGCAGTGTGTGAGCAATGAGAGTCGAGAGAGGAAGTGATCCTTCTCCTCCATATGTGTTGTAACCCTTTCTTGATCTATTTTTAATAATATGGACTTCTCCCGTGGATGTAGGTGGTTTGCCGAATCACGTTAAATATTGTGTGTCAGTGTGCTAAGCCTCCAATGGGCAATGATCTTGAACACTACCGGTTGGAATCCCTTACAATTGGTGTTTAAGATCATTGCCCATTGGAGGCTTAGCACACTAGCACACAATATTTAACGTGATTCGGCAAATCACCTACATTCACGGGCCTACATTCACGGGAGAGTTCCATATTATTGAGATAGAGAAAGGATACAATACAAATACATGGAAGAGGAGGATCACATCCACTCTACTCAACTCCCATCTCTCATTGCAGCCCTTCTCTCTTCTTCTCTTCTCTCTCTCACACTCTACTCTCTCTACATGCTCTCCAAATAATGTCTCTATTTATAGGCAACAATGGCAGACAAGAGACCATAAATCATGGCATTAATGGTGGACAAAAGCCATGAGACATGGCACTAATGGTGGCACAACATTAGCTTCCACTAAGCATAGTGATGGGTCTTGCCATAAAAGGGCAATTTCTTAACATTAAGGTGATATTTGACCATTACATTCTATAAATAAAGGCAAGAACAAGCAGCAGAACGAGAAGAGAGTGTGAGTGGGCTGCCAAGGCAGCAGCTGCCAGGTGTGTGTGTGATGGGAGTTGAATTTAGACATAAAGCACTATATGTTTTTTAAACTATTGACCTTCCATAATTTTAGTTTGCATGACTAACTCTCACATGATTTGACTACTTGTTGCTATTAATTCAATTGTTGGGTTGTGGTTCAATTGGTTTCTTTAACTAATAACACTTACAAAACATGTTTTAATATAGCGCACAAATGCTGTAAATTTCTGGTACTAAACTCACACAAGCAAGGCTTACAGTGGAAGAGAGTTCACACACATAGCAGGAGATTTTTCTGTTCTGTTTCTTTCTACTTTCAGCTGCACTTGCTGTCCATTTTCTACCATAATTTTAGTCACTTGTCCCTATCATTTTAGACAAAACAATACATTTAACTTAACGCACATTGAATTCTAGTTAACTTTAAACTAAATCTAGTAAACTAACTTTCCAACACATTAACATTCTCCCTTTGAATATGATGCTTTTGAATTCACAAAGCTTCTCTTAATAGCTTGAACGCCTCTCTTGGCAACGCCTTGGTGAAAAGCAAGAGGATGCAATAACACTTTATTGTGACAACAAATCAGCTGTAGCTATGGCTAAATCAGTTCATCACAGCCAATCGAAACATATTGCAATCAAACATAATTTTATTTGAGATTGAGAGTGGAGAAGTGAAGCTGAAATTTTGCAAGTCTGAAGAGCAAGTATCCGATATTTTTATCAATGCATTGCCAAGAGAGAAGTTCAAGCCATTAAGAGAAGCTTTATTAATTCAAGAGCATCATCATGTTAAGGAGGAGAATGTTAATGTAAATATGCTGGAAAGTTAGTTTACTAGAGTTAGTTTAAAGCTAACTAGAGTTCAATGTGTGTTAAGTTAAATGTATTATTTTGTAGTAGGGACAAGTGGCTGAAATTATGGTAGAAAATAGGCAGTAGGTGCAGCTGAAAGTAGGAAGAAACAAAGCAGAAAAATATTTTGCTATGTGTGTGAACTCTCTTCCATTGTAAGCTTTTCTTTTGTGAGTTTTGTACCAGAAATTTAAAGCATTTGTGTGCTACATTCAAGTGTTGTTAGCTGCAGAAATCAACTGAACCACAGTTTGGTATCAGAGCTGGTTGAATTAGCAGCAGCAATCAAGTGGGAGTTATTCATGCAAACTTAAGCTTTGGAAAGTGAAGAGGTTAAAAGACATGGGTGATGCTTTATGTCTCCAAGTGGGAGAATGTTAGGTTGTGGAGACAAAAGATCCCACCTCAACCAAACCTACCACACTAAGAAGTGGAAGAAGAATGGAGCCAAAAGTTGATAGAAAACATGGCTGGAAAATGGGCAGAAAGCATGACATGAATTAAGGAGATATTTGACCATTACACTATATAAATAAAGGCAAGAACAAGCAGCAGAACAAGAGAGTGTGAGTGGGCCGTCAAGGCAGCAGCTGACTGGTGTGTGCAGAAAAACAAATGTGTGTGTGATGGGAGTTGAGTGGATGTAATCCTCCTCAATTGATTGATGATGTGTAAATTGTACCTCTGTCTATCTCTAATAACAATGGTTGCTCTCTGGAGATAGATAATTTACCAAACCACGTTAAATACTATCTTTCGACCTTGACAATTTAGTGTTACTTATTAGGTTGTGGCACTAATCACTATAGCACAGAAGTTGAGATTCTTGATGTGGGGTGGCTCCTCATTTCTAATGTACCGATTTAAGCCTTAGCATGGGAAGTTAACTTTGTCTAGGTTTAGTATTGGATTGTTTCCATGATTTAAAAGAATTTTTGGTTAGACGATTGACTGCTACTCATTCATGAAACTACATAACTTGTTAAATAAATGCAGTTTTATATAAATTCTGTTGAATTTGAATGTACGGGGATGCTGTATTGCTGGTGCTAAAAAGCAGAAATTCTTGAACATCGGCAGATGTTTTGCATTTGATGGAAAAGATCTCTCGGCTTATTGTGTCTCCTCATGCAGTAGTCTTACTCAAAATGGCTGTGGGAAACCATGTCAAAATAATAGAGTTCCTTAGATATGAGTTGTAGAGGTGATAAAACTTTGAACTTGGTCTTGCTTGATTTAGGTTAGCTAAACTATCAGAAGGTCAGTTGATAGGTGGAAGGCTTGAATGTCTATATAACGGTTGGCAATTTGAGGGAGAGGATAACTGTGCCCTGATACCTCGGGTCCGTGTCATTGTAAATGCGCTCAGTTTCCATTACATGATATGCTCTCCTTGTCTTTCCATATCCTAGTTAATGATTACAATTTTCGCTACAGCTTTCCTGCAAATGCTAAAATTCCTCTATCAGCTTGTGTCAAAACCTACGAGGCGAGGGAATCCCAATGAGTTGTGCGGGTATTGATATCTCTGAAAACACCACCAAAGGTAAATAAATTTCCTTGGTTTGAGAACTTTGTAGGCCAGGTTTCTGAGATTCTTCAGCCGTGCATGAGCTTCCCTGCGATCACTCAATACTTCTTGAAAATCTGATGGGTCCAGCACATATTCCATCTCGCATGATAGGACAGACCTGTCGGCAAAAAGGGAGAACGCCTAGCCACTACGTTTTGAGGTGACTGAACGTAATGACCGAGCATTTGCAGCGTAATGAGGTGGGGGGAATGCCCAAACATTGCCAAACTTCGTAATGGTTTGAAGCCCCATGTATCCTATCCAATAACTGAGAATTCTTTGACGAGAAGGGAGTGAAACAGTACTTCACAGGCCCTTTTCTTTGCAGACCTACTGGACAAGGAAAATCCATGCTTATTGTTATTGCGAGATTTGGAGGAACAACAAGGCCTCAAATCGCAAACTGGATCCCCGAATGGTTCTTTCATCAGAGGGGCACATGGTGTTCGAGAAAGATATGGGACAATGCACGCTCCCTATTTGGCCAATCGATATTTCCGCAATGTAATTCATTGCAAGGCAAGCTGTAGTGCTCTCAAAGCTTTCAATACTTGGAAAAAAGATCTTTATGCAATCTCTCTTGCATTGACTGCATTAGCTATTCTAGTGTCTGGAAGGCAGAGGAAAGCCTTCTTATTTGTTTCAACAAGCTTATGCTTGGCTGGAGTTTAGCATGCCGAGCACAACGAACAGGAGATTCTGAGCCAGCTATCCGTGAACCTCTAGTCTGTTTCTGTAGTTTTAGCAGAGGAAGATGATAGAACAACGTTCACAACCGTGTGTATATCATCAAGTGAATTATACATGCTCTCTTTCTTGTTTTCTTGTCAGTAATAGGAGCTGCAAGTTTGATGTTTCAAATTTGGATTTTATCTGCTTCATTTTCTGCAATTCAATATAGAGGTTAATGGGGGCTTGCAGAACCAAAGAATTTCTCCGAAACCAAGCATATTCAATGCGTATAAATTCTCACAAGAAACAAAATTGAAGATGGCCCATGACTAACTTGGACAAAGTGAGAGTTGCTGTCGGATTTCTTAATCTCCAAAGCTTCTGGCAGACTCTTAACCTGAACGTCTTAATTTGTAAAGTAAAATATAAAGCCACGTGAGAGGAAGATGTGTGGTCAGGAATGGACAAACATTTTGCAAGGCAATGACTAACTGACCCACTTAACTTGCTGTCCAAATTTCAATATCCTCCTCTTCTCCACAGGCTCCACTCCTGGATTTTTCTACAGGCCTCTTTTTCTCTCATTCTCCTTTCTCCTTTCTCCTCCATGGCATTATCACTGCACCTATCTCTCTCCCACAAAAATTTCTCGAACCCCTTTGCTTCCTTCACCCCCACCACTAAACTACCGACAACAATACACATAAACAGCCACCTGCTCAAATCAATACACTCAAAGCCTTACTACATAAAGAAGTGTCATGCAGTTGCAGATGCCCCAACGGCCATTCCTCCTTCACTTGATGCAGAAGATGATGCTCATGGGGTTCTTATCGGTCCCTCTAGTGAGGAGGAAAGGAGAGGGGATGGAGCGGTGGTAGACTATAATTGGACTGAAGAGTGGTACCCACTTTACCTCACCAAGGATGTGCCAGATGATGCACCTCTAGGTCTTAATGTATTTGATAAGCAGTTAGTGTTGTATAAAGATGGCCAAGGTGAGCTGCGATGTCACGAAGATCGGTGCCCTCACAGGTATCTTATAGCATGAGCTCTAGTTTCTGCTACTAATCAATTCAATGCTGTTGTTTTGGTTGGATCCCTAACTTGAGTGTCCAGAGACATAACAGAATTGCTTAGATTCTTCTTTTGATCATCACTTGATTAATTTTGATGGGTTGTAGGAAATTGGACAACGTACCCTTTTAGGAAGCTTGTAATTGTTATTGATTAACACATAAATATCCTTTTAATTATTGATGTAGAATAGTAACCTCAAAATTCATTGAAACATCAACTGCACAATGAACAGAACCTAAAAACTTTGACTTGCCTGATGATAGGTTGGCGAAACTATCAGAAGGTCAGTTGATCGACGGAAGACTTGAATGTCTATACCATGGTTGGCAGTTTGAAGGGGAGGGAAAATGTGTAAAAATACCTCAGGTCTGTCTTTCATTTTCCTTTGTTTTGTGCATTTTGTCTTTTTTCTATCATAGGGTGGATTTATTTTCATCAGTTGTCTATGATTCTTGCATTTCTTAATATGCCAGTAATTCTAGCACAAAAGCCTCTTTTATATTCCAGTTACGGATGTTGATGAATTCTTCTACAGCTTCCTGCAAATGCTAAAATTCCTCAGTCAGCTTGTGTTAAGACATATGAGGTGAAGGAATCACAAGGAGTTGTTTGGGTATGGATGTCACTAAAGACACCACCAAACTTTAAGAAGGTTCCCTGGTTTGAGAACTTTGCCAGGCCAGGATTTCAAGATACCTCAACCATTCATGAGCTTCCATATGATCACTCCATACTGCTTGAAAACCTCATGGATCCGGCACACATTCCAATCTCACATGATAGGACAGACTGGACTTCCAAAAGGGAGGATGCCCAGGCACTGCGATTTGAGGTGACTGAACGCACCCATCGAGGTTTTGCAGGGAGGTGGGGTAAGGAAAAGGATCAAAAACTGCGAAGCTTCTTACGGTTTCAAGCTCCGTGTGTTCTATCCAACGACATAGAATTTGCAGATGAGAAGGGGGTGACACAGTACTTCACTGGCCTTTTTCTTTGCAGACCAACCGGACAAGGAAAATCCATGATCATTGTCAGGTTTGGAGCAACAAAAAGACCTCAAATGGCAAAGGTGATCCCTAAATGGTACTTCCATCAAAATGCGTGCAAAATCTTTGAGCAAGACATGGGATTTCTGTCATCACAGAATGAAGTTTTAATGAAAGAAAAGGTTCCAACAAAGGAATTGTACATTAATTTGAAGTCATCAGATACATGGGTAGCTGAATACAGGAAATGGATGGACAAAGTTGGACATGGAATGCCTTATTATTTTGGCCACAACACCATTTCTTTGCCAGAAGTACCTGCTGTTGTAGAACATGCACCAGCTGGTCTTGTTGCTGGAGTTTCAGCTTCTTCACCAGCAAAAGGTGGGATTGGAACAATGCACGCACCCAATGTGAACAACCGATATTTCAGACACGTAATTCATTGCAAGGGATGCACTAGTGTAGTAAAAAATTTCCAAGCTTGGAAAAATGCCCTCTCTGCAATTTCTGTTGCATTGACTGCATTGGCCATTCTAGCATCTGGAAGGCAATGGAAGACCTTTCTCTTGGTATCAGCAAGTCTGTGCTTAGCTGGAGTTTATGCATGCTCAACTGCAATTGCAATGAACACAACAAACTTCATAAGAACACACAGGAGATTGTAAGCGAAAAAGATAGTCATAGCACCTCTTGTAAGTTTATATAATTTCAGGTCAGGAAGATACAAGAAAGTATCATTGTATCAATTCTCTATCCATGATCTCAAGATTTTTTCTTGGACTCTTCCTTTTATAGGCACCTATCATGCTTTTTCAATTAATGAGAAAGGATGCTTTTCTGTAATGTTACTAGCATGCGATGACTTTGAACTGGGTTGCCAGAGCAACTGTTCGGCGATCGAAGAGAATAACTAACAGGAAAAATTCCTGGAAAATTTTCAAATACTAAATCAACAAAAGAATTTGTAGTTTTACAACTGTGATTTAAGGGGTGAACATCCTGCCCCATGCAAGCTTGATTGCAACCTGAGATTAAGACCAAGTCTCAATCCAATCAAATCACTACAAAGAAACAAAAAAAAAAAAAAAAAAACATTCAGCCTCAGGGAAATCCAAAGAACCTGCTATCAGCTTTGGTTCTTGAGAGGAGCTGCAATGAATAACCTGGGATTCATGGCAATCCGATGATGGTATGACCACCTGAGCTTGAACTTGAGCATCGCTGCAACTCATCATATTCAACCTCTTCAAGTGTCTGCAACAAACAGAAGATTTTAGAAGATAACAAGAACAAACAGATATAACGAAGCAGAGTTCAACCCCAGCAACTAGCATACCAGCAACTAGCATAACGAACACATCCGGCCATGAAAATCAAAGACGAATAAGAAAGGAAGAAGACAATGCAGGTTTCTATTTGAGCATTTACATCCCATCCATGTTAGCAAGAAGCATCATTATCATAGAGAAAATCCAGTCAATTAATGATCATAATGCGCCTTCTTTAATAATCAACATGAAATTGACCAAATTTATATTACAATAACTAAAGGATATCCTTGGTCAAAAATCAAAATGAAAGTTTGCAGAAGATACTAATAGCAGCTAAAATCACACCAGTAAAAACTCTTAATTCTGATGAAATAACACTGCCAATGATGAGAACATATATAATTTTCTTTACTTCCTCCACAAAATTATTTTGTAAATAACTAATCTTCATGGACGATAAACATCATGAAATATCTGCGAAGCATCGATCTTATACCATTTTAGGCAAGAAGCAATATGACCAAAAAAAAACCCATCAAGTTGCAATGCCAAACACAGGATTTACATGCTTCTTACAGAGTTTGAGTTGTTACATTAGGGGTTTGAACATAAGGTTTTGGATCTTAGGTTAATTTAAAACTAATCAGAAGACCAAGCCATGCTTTATGCACACAAATACAGAGAGAAATTAGGACAGTTTCATTGAAAGAGCTTCGTAGACTTTGCAAAACACTAAAATGACAGCAAGATTCAGCATCGCCAAATAGGAAAAATGGGGGGAAATGAACCAAATTTTTATTACAATAACCAAAGGATATCCTTGGCAAGCATCAAAAATGAAAATTTGCAGATGCAGATACTAATAGGTATGAAATAACACCAGCAATTCTCTTGATTCTGATGCAAACAGCATTATTTATTAAAAGATAGAACATTAACCTTTATTTATTTACCCTCTTTTGGCCTAATCTCAATCCCCTCAACAATCAGCCCACCTTTCCAATCACCACCCTTAACCTCTTGAACACTCATTTCCAGTTCTCTATCTTCCCCTTCCTTGCAAAAGAACTCCCCCAACTCAATCTCCAGCCATCCATCTCCCCTTTTCTTTGGATATTGTCCATTATTTTCTCTGGCAGGTTCAGATGCTGGCATCCCCACAATTCGGCAACGGTTGAACAAGCCGATGCGCCTACTGACAAAATGGTATTGCTGCCGCCGCCCTCTCTCTGAATCCAAATACACATTTCTCATACCACATTCACTACCAACAAGTCCCACCCCCACCACCACTGGCTGGTAATCTAATCCATAAAGTCCTCTTGTTGGCCTGAACACAAGGTAGGCTGTGTATAACGTTGCTGGAGACAGCATAGTAGCATTGATTTTTCCACGGATTTCAAGCCAACATACACTAATCAGCTCTGCCACTTCTCCAAATCTATGAGAATCCAACAAAATCATAAAATTTCACAATCACCAAAAAAAAAAAACTATATCTTGGGAAGTGAAAAAAAAAGAAAGACAAACCAACCTGGAGGAAGGATCAGAATTCCATTTCCAGTAAGTAGGAGTATCACCCCATACAATTATCAGATCTCTTGCAGAAAGCATGTAGCATTTCTTCCCACTCTTTTTTTCCAATGAAATGCTCTATTCCAAAAAAAGAACAAAAAAAGAACATAATTTCTTATCTCTTCTCCAATCTAAATTTCATCCCACTTATCCAATGTAAATTTTTTGTCCATCTTACAAAATTCTCTCTGACGAACCAAAATTTGTTCTTGTTATGCTAAGTCCATTTTGATCCAATTGAAGAAGGGACTACAAAATTTATTTTTTCTTTTCTCATTTTCATATCCAAATTCTTATGTCAGAACAATCTTCTTCCATCCAGATAATTCTCCATAGATTTTTCCTTTCATAATTTCAAATTACCATCAAATATAATTTATTTTCTCAATCCAAGATGTGAAATGATCTTGTCTTCGTCTTATCCTGTACACTTCCATTACTATATATCACTGTTTGTTTTTTATTTAAAAAAATTTAAAAAAAAATTTATTTGTTTTATTTCAAATTAATAACTTTTTTATTTTTATATTATTTTAATACGTTAATATTAAAAATAATTTTTAAAAAATAAAAAATATATTTTAATATATTTTTAAATAAAAATAACTATTTAAAAAAAAGCTAACCACACATCCAAACAAGTTGATAAAAAAACAAGAAAAAGGTTGACAAGAAATATACCTTTTTGCCACCCTCGATAATCAAGGGCTTCTCACAAAGCATGAGATAGAGATGTTTCTTAGAAGAAGCAGAAGCCAGCAGCATAGAAGAAGCATCAGATTTGGAGATGATAGATTGATAATCACGGGGCAGAAACCTTTCCCAGACAAAATCAGATTCTTCTGCCGCCTTAAACAAGGAACACACCATAGACAGTCTACAAGCATCCCTCGGACAAGTAAAGGACAGAACGTTGGCTATGCATGCTTCTGGCAGCACGTCCAACGACATATCTTCTTCTCTCGAACTCATTATTGCCATTTGACTCCGAGTTTTTTTAGATTTGAGATGGCAGACACTGCTATTTATAGGGGGAACGAGAGGAGGGAAGCTTAGCGATTAAGTACGTGAATATGGTATAAAGTGGAAACTTCTTTTTTTATGTTTTTTCTTTTCTTTTCGTAGTTGAATTTCTTTATTATTGCTTTTAAAAAAGAATGAATCTTTTTATTCGAGTTGTCCCGTGGGATGAGTAGATCATTTTGTTTGTGTGCTCTTAGGATTAAGCCAATGATTATCGTTTAATTAATTGATTTTTTTTTAATAATTGAGGTATATATCTTCGGATTTATATTTCGCATATTTGAAATATCAATTCTTATATTTTAATTGATTTTTTTTAATAATTAAGGTATTTTAAGATTTATATTTTGCATATATGAAATATAATGCGGGTGTAATTAAGCTAATAGATAGAACACATTAATTTTAATCAGCGGAAAGCATTGTAGATGTTATAATTGAGTTTTATAGGGGTTAAAATATTGTAAAATTAAAATATAATTTGTTGTAAAAAACTATAATATGTTTTTGTTATTTTATAATTATCATTAAGATAATGATAATTATTCTTTTTTTAATTAAATTTTTAATTAAATTTAAATTTTAAAGAAGAAAATAAATTTATTTGAACTTTATTTCTCTGAGAATCTTGTATTATAAATACAAATATCAGTGTCGGTGCTCAAGGAAAGGAGGCCATTAAAAAAAAACACTAAGAGGAGGCCATTACAAGAAACCGATGGGATACCATTACAATAGAAAGGAGAGGGGGCGAGAACACGAAAGAAAGAGAGAAAAAAACAGTGACCGCGCCGGCGCGCCGTCATCCTTTTCCATCTCCCAAAATCAGTGGTTCCCTTCATCTTCTCTACTCTCATCCCCGTAACCCACACTTACACCATCTTCCCCAACCATCGCCACCATCTCCTCCCGAACCAGTCCCCTTTCTCACCGTGAGCCCCCAGTAAACACCAGCCCTCACTGATCCCCTTTCTCACCGTGATCATGCACCAGCTATAGCAGCACAGCAACCATCTCTTCTCAGTAGAGACAGGACCGACGCGAACGAGAGGAAAACGGACGAACGAGAAATTAATACACACAGAGGGGAACAAATGGGCACACTGGACAGAGGAACAAAACACAGGGGGAACAAGGCGCTGGACAGAGGCGAACGCAAAGGGGACGAAGATGGAACTGAAAAAACATAGGGAAATTAAAACAGACGAACAATTAAGGGAGCGCACTGGACTGGGGGGGAAAAAGCAAAAACCAGAGAGTGGGGACTTTTTCAACAGATACAACAGGGACGAATAGAGGATGAAAGATAAGGAAAGAAAGTGACCAGTTCGCCATCGTCTTCGACTTTTTCTCCGGACCAGAGAGCATACAAGAGAGGAAGATCAGGGAGACAAACCAGAGAACCAACGGTGGACAAACAAAAAAGCAAGAAAACTAGAGAGAACAGAAAAAAAAAAAGAGGATAGAGAAACAAAAAAAAAAAACAGAAACGAAGAGAGGAAAAGCATCGGCCAGCACCACCTCAAGCCTTCGTCTTCGCCAGGAGCAGAGGGGAGTGTCCAGCAACTCACGTCTTCATCGCCGTCATCTTCGTCAGCAGTCCCTGAAACCAGTACATTCCTCCGCACTTGGCCCCTGCATTACACAGTGCGAAGGTAATTATAATTACCTTCGCACTGTGCAGCATGCATGCGTGATTATTCACGCATGCATGCTGCTTTGCCCAGCCGGGTCACTGGCTTGGGTCAGTGACCGGGCTGGGGGTGGCTGGGTCCAGCCCAGCCGTAATGGTTGAGCTAGATCCAGCCCCAAAAAAAACCTAAAAAAAATAAAGAAGTAAAAAATAGTTTTCTAAAAAAAAAAAAATTCAACCTGTGTGGATTTATTCACTGATGCCAGAGTCAGGAGTACCAAACCTTTTGGGTTATGCAATATTTATCAATGTTAGAGTTAGAAATCTCTATGAGTAAATGTTCACTGACGTCATAGTCAGGAACATTGTAAGAAGATAAAAATAAATAAATAAATAAATTCTAAGTAATTTTAGACAAGACCAACAATGCAGTATATCTTAGGTATGATGCTTAATGGATAATAATATATTTTTTTTCACGTAACCAGTCTCGTACCATAGAATCTTTGTGAATTACTTAGGGTTCTTAGTGATCATAATATTAGGTAGCGACTTCTTGAATTGAAATATATTTTCCAAAGAACGAAATGTCAGATATCCGTTATTTGTCTATTCTTTTTCCTAAAAAGACAGAAATTTGTAATCGATCGTGGCGATATCTGGGTATAACAGCATATATAAATTTTAAATTTGTAATTTATGTCTCTGTATGTCTTTTTAGAGGCTTACAAGACTTATAAATAGACTAGAAAAGTATATCTTTACTAGTAAACAACTAGAAAACCGAAAGCACAAATAAATTTAAAACAAAAATTCGAATAAAACAATAAACCAGAAAAAACTAGAAAAAATAATAAAATTAACTCAAATAGCAACATTTGAGCCTAATTTTTAATTATGAGAGATCTAACAATTTGATAAGCTATACAATAACTTCCTTTAGGAAAGACATTTAGCGGTTCAATAAGCAACACGGTTGCTTCTCAAAGGAAAATTATTTTTAGAATCACTTGGAAAAATTTAAATATGATCCAACTTTAAAATCTCCTGTTATCTTTGTTTTAAGTTGTTAATATAGTTTAACATAATCATACCTCTTTCTAAACCCAGACTTATCTCATTTATCCATAAAAACACATGTTAAATTATCTATATAATTTATCTAGATCATATCTTCATCTAATTATATCAAATCTTCCCTTAAATATTTGGAACCTCGTATTTCTACCAATGTAGTTGCATGATATTTTTTATTGATTAGATTTATATTAATCCTCAAGGCTCAAATCTTTTCATAACTTTTTTAAATTTGGAAAAATTATGTCTGCTTATTTCTAATTTATCTTTATAATTTAGATTATTTTTTTAAATTTATCATTTATGTAAATATTTTTATATAAACCAATAAAAATCTTTATTTTCTAAATCAAACTCAACTTAATTTATTAAAAGAGATACAAAATTGAAGAGAGAAAAACCTTGTCAGGTGTGATGTTAAAATTATTTTTTCTTCATGTTTTTTTTTTTTTTTGAAGTAAATCAAGATGAATTTATTTTTTAAAGTAAATCAAGTTGAATTTTTTTTTAAATGAGAATTTTTTTTTTTTGAGAATATTTGATCAAATAATAAATTAAAAAATCACTCTATATTTATAAACAAAATTAGAAAAAAAATTATTGTAATCATCCTAAACTTTGAATATAAGATGAAAGTAGATGGCAGTTTTAGGGTGTGTTTCGTAATACGGTTTAACCTGTTTTTTAAAGTGTTTTTTAATATATTTTTTACTTGAAAAAATTTCAAATTAATGTTTTTGTAGGTATTTTTTTATAATTTTAATATGTTAATATTAAAAATAATTTTTTAAAATTATATATTTTAATATATTTTAAATTAAAAAACACTTTTGAAAATTATTTTTCACCATATTACCACGTATACATTTACTCGATACCTAAAAGCTATATATTATTATAATGTAGCTACTTGGGATTAGAAAAATATAATCTGGGTCAGAGACGGTGCCTCCCAGCTTAACTTTAAACCTTTTGGTTATTGTGTCCATAAAAGCTTATGAAAGGCGCAGTGGCCACCCTTGTATGGATCTCTCCTTGTATCATGGCTAATTGTGCCACGTGTTGTTCAGCAAAGAAATTGCCATGTGCTATTGCCCATGGCAGGGGATTTTGTCACTAACAGGTCCATTGGTTCAAGGGGTGTCATGGTTTTGAAATCCGACCCAGTTATTGATTTGATCAAGTAATCAGGTCACGGGTCAAATAAATTGAGCCGGTGAAACAAAAAAAATCATCTACATGCTGACCTTTCATATTCTCACTCGGAGCACCTGCTTTCATTATTTTTTTTCTAACCAAAAGATCAGCGAACGCTACTGAATATAGTCAGCCAGATCGCTGGCCCCAAGATTGTCTTCGTCTTCCAACTCAATTCGAAGACCTGATAACGGCATCATCTACATGCTGACCTTTCATATTCTCACTACTTGGTTGGAAGATTAGCCAACTTCGAAGAAGAATGGCAAAGGAAACTCAAAACCACAGAATGAAGGAAGCAGTAAGGAAACACTGGTCCATCTCCTAATTATTGCCTCTCCCCACTCTTGTTTTCTTAATTTCTTGTTTATCTTATGTTCTTCTCTCTCTCTCTCTCTGCACCACCATTATATTCTCTGCAAAACCCTAAACCACCCCCAAATGACCATTTGTTTGTGGAGAGCAGCAATAAAGATTGGAGAAAAAAGGTGTTGTCTTGACTTGACAGTTGCTTTGCCTTGCCTGGAATCTTCCTGCAAGACCAGGGGAAAAAAAAGGGGTTTCAGGTTTTGTGGGTAGCAGATTAAGTAAAACCCGTTTAATGACAGTGAAAATAAAAAAAAATTGACCGGGTCTCACCCGGGTTTAGCCGGGTGGACCGGGTCAATTCCCAAACGGGTTTTTGCCTCAACCCGGACCGGTCCTAGGTCCGGATCGACCCGCCGGCCGGTCCGGGTTTTAAAACTCTGGGTGATGCAGAGTGCATTGTCAACCCTGCTTGCATAGTTATGAAATCAAACTAGGTTTACCCCAAATTAATTTTAATTTGGTTCAGTATAAATTTGTTTTAGATCAGGTCCTAAATCAACTCGTCGTCGAATCAACTTGTAATCTAGATCTTAAATAAATTTAACTCTTGGACTAGATGTTGTAGCCTTCTCAAATATTTGGATCTTGTAACTGTGTTTAAAATTATGTTTTGAGTGAAGCTTAATTTGTCCCCTCTACAAATTTGTTCGAGCTCCACCACTTGACACTACACGGTTCGATATTATCAATAGAAAAACAGGAAATGTCCAGCAAATTAAGCTACGAAATTAGAGCAGGAAAAGCTCTTGCTATTTATGCAAAACATTGTTACTGATTTGAACACTACAATGCGGACATGATCACTAAAATGTGAAAACTGTGGCTCGTCTAGCTACCCTCTTTTGGTCTGATCTCAATCCCATCGACAATCAACCCACGTTTCCAGCTCTTCTTCTTCCCCTTCCTTGCTAAGAATTTCACCCATTTCAATCTCCGACCATCCATCTCCTCTTTCCTTTGGATAATTCCCATTACTTTCAGCAGCAGATGAACCAATTATAGGCCTTCTTGGACTTCGGTATTGCCACCACGACTGTCTTTCTGCATGCCAACGAAAAGTTCGTGTATGCTCTTCACCACCAATGATTCCCATTGTGACCTGTATTGGCTGGTTACCAAGCGCTTCCACGGAGAGCTTGAAGACAAGGTGTGCTGTGTACAATGTTGCTGGTGATAGCTGGCATGCTTGTATTGATTTTGCTACTGATTTCAAGCCAGCATACACAAAGAAGGTGAGCCACTTCGGAAAACCTG
>Ga0307515_10005021_pt1 | contig 26971 bp, 19 predicted proteins | sample 17_EM_MG_FD_194513 | JGI IMG/M metagenome (GOLD analysis project Ga0307515, IMG submission 194513) | Populus trichocarpa ectomycorrhiza microbial communities from riparian zone in the Pacific Northwest, United States - 17_EM | ecosystem: Host-associated > Plants > Roots > Unclassified | place... | reverse complement strand
GTGGTTGATACCTTCCAATAAAGGACAGTTGTTACCAAGCATGACTTGTATGGTATGTGTACAGTGGCCAAATCATACTGATTCAGTACAGATTACAATTGTTAGCTCAGGCTCAGTTGGATTAGCCATCTACACCAAAATGTGCAGTATCTGAAATATTACACTCTGTGTAAACTAGCTACCACTGAGTCAGAAACATACAGCAAGAAAGAATATATCATGGGAATAATGCAAAGTGAATGATTTAATCTAATTGGATTTGGGTACATGTGCTTTAGTGGCTGAGAAGTAGCTTTGACATCAGCCTGTACTACAATCATATATTAACATTGGATTGCAACTTGCCAGAAGAGTCATCCTAAACACAATGTGCATGTGGTATCAAATGTAAAATAATCAAAGTAGACTGGATTGTGGGATTGAGGTTCGCCTGAACTTCTATTATAAGCCAGAGATCACTGTATTCCATAATGTTCAGATAAGCCAGAATTGTCTGAACAGCATTTTGGGATCTGACACTTGAATTTGATATGATTTATATGGCTTCTATTGATTCCTAGCATAGTTGGCCTGTAATGTGCTGGATCAGGCAAAATAACAGCGAAAAAGTGTCAAGGATTTTCCTGTGCAATTGGGAGTAATAGATTTGTTGAATGTCCAAGCTGTTACCTGACCTCTTGACTCCAGTTCACCTGAACTATGTCATTAGAATATACTCCATTTGACTGTTAAAGATGCTGTTGTACCTGGTATATGTCACTGTCCAATGATTCAAATCACTGTGCCTGTTGCGATAGTACATGAAATCTACCATTGATAAAGATTTGAGATTCCATTGGGTGAATCAACAATTAGTCAATCACACAGCCCACTGATAATGAGATGAGAATAGTGTGCAGTGAAAATCCTGACCCACTACGACCAATGTTTGCCACAGCAAAGTTTGACCCAGTCAATCATGTTCAGAAAAATATCAAATCTACTTTCTAACTATTACCCAGTGTCCCTGCTTGTTTATAGACTTGATCAACCTAATGTGTGTTTATCATTGACTAAATCTCACATTCACCAGTAATAACTAACTAACACCAAGTTGAATAGAATTCTAAACTATGGTTATCCAATTCACTGGAGTGAATTAAACTCGTCACATTTTAACAATTTGAATCAGTTAATCAGATCGTGTTGGTTGAATATTTGGAGAGACTTACCATATTTCTACTATTCTGATAATGTATGACTATTGTTTATCTTCCCCATCTAAAAGTCTCCTTGCTCAGTAAGCAACTTTCTATGGTACGTCTGACACTCTACAACCTGGCATATCATTGAGGCCATGATGTCAGGCTGGCTCATCATTCTGTACCAGTCATTTATTTGTTCTACTTCTAACTGGTGGTGGAAGATACTTGTTTGGTTATCATAGCCCCTGTGACCCAGATTCAGTTGCCGTGTGGGTGGAAAGCAGTATTTCTCTAGCCAGAGAATCCTGTCAAAGGCCTGGCACTATGTATTCAATAACCCAAACATCACAATTATCACAGCATGGTTGGCAGCAGAAAGATTCTGCATTATCCCATGGATGTTCCATGTAGTTAGAAACACAGAGTACTACCATGAATGTTGGAAATTGAACTGCATTTCTGTGCATTTATCACTGCTTGATGGGGTACACATTCAGATCATGCCCGAATAATTCCTAAGGAATTTTGTTAGCCACCACTTCACATGATTGACCTGGCCAGGCTGAGGATACAAGCACACTGCATGTTGTAAAGGAGGTGTACCATGATAAACAGTTTCATTTCTTTCAGGCACGTTATAGAACACCTCATTCAATACTTTTTCTTTGTCATGTTCTTGATACTCTGCTGGTAAGTGACAAGCATTGGCTGAAGTGTGTCTCTCAGCTATTGCAAAGTTAGAGTATCCACACTGATATCCATTGGCTATTCATTGTCCCATTGTCTGGAAAGATCATTACAATCCTTGGTGTCCCATAAAACTATTGAGATTACTGCTAGCCCTCATGTCCGTACCCTCCATGCTCATTCAGCATCACAGTCCATCTATCTATACAAAAGCATCTTCAGTTTAGATTGCTGTTCTTCTGTCTATTTAGAATCAACCAGGTGTGCATTCTTCATCAGAATTTGACCCAGTGGTTTCGCTTTTGTGAGATCAGATTCTGAGCACCTTCTGATTTTTCAGGGATAAGAATTTTGGTTAATCTGGTTCAGTGTATTCTGTTGAGCATCATGGTCTTCAGTTAGGATGGCTCAAATTACACAATTTACTGTGGAATTCAGTGCCTTGGTATGGTGATTATCAATCACATTATGACTATTTGGATCTTTAGATGCGACTGAAAACAGCCATATCCTCCAGCAATACCAACGAAAGAGTGAATGAAATCCAAATGCAGCTGTCGCTTAAAGCATATATCCAATTGAAGCCTGTATCCCAATTTGCCAGCCTGCACTGTTTTTCATCTTGTACTAATGAGACTAATCATTGTACCACAACTGCATGAGCAGTGTGAGAGTTGGCCATTGCTGGACAGTTTTGCATGTTAGGGGTTTTCCCTTAACAAGCAATTATGGTACTTCTTAGTAGTAAAACCAATATATGTCACGGAGTTACTCTAGGTCTAGTCACATGGCATACATCACACCTTTCTGAGATGGTACAAGTAAGCCATTCCTATGGCCTTTATGTGGGGATACATAGTAGTCGCGTGTCAATTGAATAAGTACGCCTTGTACTTAGCAGATTCATCTTTGATGATACAGCCATGCAGCCTTACTGGAAAGCTTTACACTTTAGCAGTGCACATGTGTTTTCAACCACATTCATTACCTAGAAACTAGCAGGATATGTCTGATGGAACAGAAGTTTACACCGACGCCCAGACACAGCGGTCAATCGTCAATATGTGATTCTACGGGGCTTCTCTCTTATCTTTTCAGAAGATAAGGATAACTAGCGTCCTCCCCAGCTAAAGAGAATAGTCTCGGCCAAAGCTCGGAATGACTGAGGGAATTATGACGTCGGCTGATGAACACAGGCCAGAAGCAACCCTGTTTGGTGGTTTCAGTTAGTATGCATTGCAACGTCAGACTCGCATTATGATATGGGCTGACGCGTCAGGTTCTACCTAGGCGTATTATCGGTTGGTCGCCGATTAAATCTATGACACAAGCCAATTAGGCTTTAAGTTGAGGTATTAAGTTGCAATAAGCACTAACCGACTAAGATCAGCTGATGTTCCAACTACTGATGCAAACAGATTGTGAGATGTCTAAGTGCAAGTTCTGTCTGACACATTGTCTGGCATGATATTGTGCTATGGATGGGCTAATTCCTATTAGAAGCGTAACGCTTTGAAACCACATTACATGAACATGATAACCAATTCGGAAGAGTGGCAGTTATTACCGGGTGCATGCAATAAAGCTGTGATGCGACTGCAATAACGCCATCATGAGCAGTGTAGTGATAGTGTCGAAGTATGGGCATACTAGACCCTCGAAGACAACTATAAAGAGACAGCATTCCTCCGGCAATGAGAAATAAATTCAAGTAGCAATCAGCAGTTATCAATCAGATACACCGAAGACGATCTTAAAATAATATTAATTATCCAATCTACAAACACATTCAAAATTCCTCCTCTCATACACCTACATGACCAAGCATTATATGTCTCGACAAAGACAGCCGCACTTGCTATACAGACTACAGAAGAACGTCATACACTTTGGCGATCATATTTTCGAAACGGAAGACCAACGCTTAATCCACATGCATCCCGTGGTATATCATTTCGCATCATCCATTGGTATCAGTCACCTGGTACATCCGTACATGTCTACCAGGTTTGGTGTTAGCAACGGGTCCGGGTAACCGGCCAGCAATCGGGGTTTGGACCGGAAAAAGGGTTCTGTTCGGGTCCAGACCTGTTCCAAAACCGGACAAGTGGCTTCTTGGCGGGCCAAACTCGTGTCCGCACCGGTCAACCCATGGGTTTTGCCAGGATTGGCTAGACCCTTCAGTTCCAATCTCTGGTTTTGGTTTTCAGGTTTGTCTATTTATGGTCACATTCAGATATCCTACTGATAATTGCAAAATATTAACTTTGGTATGTCATCGTCTTTGTTTCATGTATTGGCCGCCTTGATAATCAAAAAGAAGAGAGACACGCTCCCTGGCCCAGCCTGAGAATGAGCTTCAACAGAGCGTCCATCATTTTTGGTCTTGCATCATGGGTAAGATAAGAAGTACTGGACAGCCGTATTGAAAGTTCCGGCAGTCGTTAAGGCACAAATGGATTGGTGTGCTACTGCTCCTGCACCGACACGATTTGGACAGCATACTTAGACACTTGATATCGTCCCCAGATAATTGCTGATGCAGCAAGGGACTTCTCAGTAAGGAAGTAGTCATAGGAGGGTAGGTTCGGGGAAATCACACTCTCACATGTGCGTAGAATCTCTCCCGCCCGACACCGTACGCGATTTATCACAAAATAGGAAATTGACGCGTGTTAAACCCGTAAGCTTTTTCCCCTACATATAGCCTCCCTCGCTAATCACCAGAAAGGAATCAAACTGAGATGAAAAAAGTGTGATGACTCATTCATCATCAGAAGGTTGGATGTGCAAATTGCGATTTTTGACGACGTATCGTCGGGATAATCAATCAGTGTACCTATTGTGGTACGTGTCAGATTTGTCTTGATTTCAGTGACCAAATTGTCTGACACGATAATTCATCTCTGCAGGTGCAACGGTCAAACGGGTCATATGATAGTTCAAGACACCAACTCGAGTTGATTGACAATCAGTCAACATCATATTTCCTTGCCTGTTACAGTTACATGAGAACGCAAAAACTAAATTAGAGACAAAATTTACCAACAATGTTTGGGTCAGTGATGTTATACAAGTCATTGAAAGAGCGGTCAATGTGCAATGTGAATCTGCATGAATGACCACCATCATGCTGCATTCATCCATATGTCCAACTGTATAACTCTGCACTCAGACCTGGTGCACATGGTCAAGATTTTCAAAATTGCTTATGGCAGGTCATGGAAATCGAGGAGAAGGAGCTGGATAAGGCAAGGTGAGGAAGTTGGGCTATATTAAGCAAAAATCAGTGGATGGATCTACATGTGGTTAATTGCCAGCTGGAAGTGCCGGAATGTGACAGCGCTATGTCATCCATCGCTCACATAATGTGTGTAGCGGTGGATCAGAAATCAAATGGCCACCAATATTTTGGATGAAACAGAGTATTCATAGATATGATACATTCGCTGTCAATAATGACTATATGATTATTCGTATACAACGATTGACCTTACACTGACTGTTAGTATGTGTTAATGGTAAGCGTCCACGGCTAGTGTTAGCATCGGGTCCGGGTAACCCGCCAGCGTTCCAGATTTGCACTGGAAAAACGGTTCATTTCGGTTCCAGACCTATCCAAAAACCTGACCTGCTTGGTCTTGGTGGGGTTGTTACCCGGACCGGACATGAACCCACAGTGTTTTGGCCGGGCTCTACCTACCACAGAGCGTCATTTTTGCCCACTCAGAACTTTGGCTCCAATTAAGTATTTGAGTTCTGATTGTACCACAATATGATATATACATAAAAGATGCAGTTTTGCATGCTCTTTCACCTCCTTTTCTCCACTTTGTGATCCAATCAATATTCGTTGCATTACTGCAAAAAATGCCCAATTTTTGTCGTACTTTCACTGCAACTTACTGAAAATTGATCAGATCGCAAAGTGGAGAATAGGAGGTGAAACAGCATGCAAAACTGCATCTTTTATGTATATATCATATTTTGATCTGATCAGAACTGAAATACTTAATTGGAGCCAAAGTTCAGAGTTGGCAAATTTGTGGAACTGGCCAAAATACCGTGGGTTCAGTGCGGTTCGATTCTTGATGTGGTAAAACCCGTTGCAACGGTTCCAGTTAGGGTCCTACCTTGACCCGGAACCAAACTGCAGATATGTAACCGTGGCTAACACTTTCCACCAAGTGTCAACGATTTTCCATCTTACACAATCGGCAATCAAAGGGCTGCATTGTCATGTCCTGCCAATGTGAAAGTATAGGTCGTCGTTGTAGGTAAAAAGGGAAGTGACATGCTCGCTGCCCCATCCTAGAAATGAGCATCAATGGAGCATCAACGATTTCTGGTCTTGCATCTTGCATAATTCAAGGGCTGTGCAAAGGGAGTAACCCACAATCGAAGTATTGGCCGCCGATTTTGGCGATATTTTTGGTGACGATGACACTACCGACTAAAATGAGCATCAATAGAGTGTCAACAATTCATGGTCTTGCATTGTGCATGATCCAAGGACTGTGCAACGGGAGTAACCCATAATCGAAGTATTGGCTGCCTTCATTGGCAATATTGTTACTGACAATTCCACTACCACCTACAATGAGGGTCAACAGAGCGTCAACAATTTATGGTCTTGCATCGTGCATAATCCAAGGGCTGGGCAATTGGAGTGACCCATAATCGAAGAATTGGCCGCCTTGATTGGCAATAAGGTTAGCGACGATGCCGCTACCACCTAAAATGAACGTCAATGGAGCATCAACGATTTTTGGTCTTGTAAGTATAGTATTTGAGCGGTGATTCGCGCGTAGTTATGCATAACCGACATATTGGCAGCCTTTATAGGCCAAATAGAGTGTGACACAGGCGCCGCCACGTGCTGAAAATGAATGTCAACAATTTTTGGTCTTGTAAGTATGGTATTTGGGCAGTGATTTGCTCACTGTTATGCATAACCAATGTATTGGCAGCCTTTATAGGCAAAACAGAAACCGACACAGTCGCTGCCACGTTCTGAAAATGAGCGTCAACAGAGCATCAATGATTTTTGATCTTGTGAGTAAGGTAATTGGGCAGTGATTTGCTCACTGTTATGCATAACCGACGTATTGGCAGCCTCTATAGGGAAAACACAAAGCGACACAGTTGCTACAACATTCTGAAAATGTGCATCAACGGAGCATCCACGATCTATGGTATTACATCATGCATCATCCCAGGGCTGTGCAATGGGAGCAACCCATAATCGAAGTATTGCTCGCCTTTATTGACAATATTGTTAGTGACCATGCCACTACCACCTAAAATGAGCGTTAATGGAGTGTCAACGATTTTTGGTCTTGTAAGTAAGATATTTTGGTAGTAATTTGCTCACTTTTATGCATAACCAACATATCAGCAGCCTTTATAGGCAAAACAGAAAGTGGCACAGTCGCTGCCACGTTGTGAAAATGAGTGTCAATGGAGTGTCAACGATTCATGGTCTTGCTTCTTGCATAGTCCAATGGCTGTTCAACAACATTAACCCATAATCAAAGTATTGACTGCCTGTATTGCTAATATTGTTAGTGACGATGCTGCTACCACCTAAAATGAGTGTCAATGGAGCGTCAATGATTTTTGGTCGTGTAAGTAAGGAATTTGCGCAGTGATTTGTTCGCTGTTATGCATAAGCAATGTTTTGGCAACCTTTATAGGGAAAAGAGAAAGCGACACAGTCAGTGCCACGTTCTGAAAAGGAGCCTCAACGGAGCATCAACCATTTATGGTCTTGCATCATGCATAATCCAAGGGCTGTGCAACAACATTAACCCATAATCAAAGTATTGGCAGCCTGTATTGGTGATAATCGCAGTGATGATGCCACTATCACATGAAATGAGCGTCAACAGAGCGTCAACGATTTTTGGTCTTGTAAGTAAGGTAATTGGGCAGTGATTTGCTCGCTGTTATGCATAACCAACATATTGGCAGCCTTGATAGGTAAAAGAGAAAGCGACACAGTCACTGCCATGTTCCAAAAATGAGCGTCAACAGAGGGTCAATGATTTCTATTCTTGTAAGTACGGTACTTGAATAGTGATTTGGTTGCAGTCATGCATAACCGACGTATTGGAAGCTTTTATAGGTAAAAAAGACAGCAACACGGTCACTGCCCCATTCTGAGAATGAGCATCAACGGAGCGTAAACAATTTTTAGCATTACACCTTGGGTGATGTAAGTTCCAATTGGTTGCAGACATCCATTAAATAGATATTGGCAGTCTTTATGGGCAAAAACATCAGTGACACGCTCCCTAGACCATTCTAAACATGAGTGTCAATGGAGCATCAACAATTTCTGGTGATGCATATTTGGTAATCAAAGCATCACGTAGATATTCGAGCACATGACAGAACTATTGACCACCTTGATAGGCAAAATTACAATATATCCAAGAAAATTCACAGATTCCAAAATAATCAATATCGCAAACTGCAAACCATGGAAAAACAAATTATAGGATGTTGAATATGCGATTTTGATAAGATACTTTTAACAAACTGCAACAACAGGAACCTAATCTGAATCTATAAATGGACCCGCTCACAACTTGCCCAATCCAGACGGGTGAGGAGATTTCCATTGAACCCTACCCAGGTTGACAGTTTGGGTGTATTGACAACCCGGACGCCCAATTTGGCGACGGGTCCGTTTGGACCCGGACCTGGCCCCAATTGACAGTCCGGAACCGTCGCTAATACTAACCAGGGTGTTAAGTTTGGAAGTGATGTCCAAAGAGCACAGTTTTACAATTATCGATACTGTCTCGGCCAGGAACCAGAGAGTGCGAACTGGTTAAGGGTTGATTTGGTAGCTCTTGAAAGAAGGTCAAGAGGTTGAGTCTTGGGACAAGATGAGGAAAGAAAAAGTTTCTTAGATAGGCAGCTGTACTTAATTTCAGGATATGTTGTATTGAGTATTGGGATTAAGCACCCCGTAACATTGCACTGAAGATAAAATTCTGCCTTGCAATGAGAAGCATATTTCATTCATTGTCTAGCTTGTCAATATTGCTGATCGGAGCCTAATTTATAATATTTGCATATACCTCATCTAGTATGTTCTGAAGCTGGAAATCTATCCCATAGATCATCGTTTCACTGACATTCATCAATGTTTCTATCATTTCAGGCATTGTCAAAACCAGGATTGGTTAAATATCGAAGGCATTGCTGGATTCTCCGGAGGATGAGATATCTGGATCTGTAAATAGGAGCGGGGTGCGCCATTCAGTCACAGTAAGGGATACCACTTTCATTCTGCACCAACAATTCTAGGGTAGTCTTTCTGAGCAATATTGACCAATTGATCGAGGGTATTGTGGCACTAATGTGACATTGGCAACCCTACAACATCTTTCGTAGTCGGCGATTTGCATATCACACCAGCTGTTACTCAGGGTAACCTCTTGCCAAGACTCATTCCATATGCCACCACCTCTTCTGTCATATGTGAATCCTAAATCCAGCACCTTACAATGTACCATATTGGCCAAATCTGGTGCTCCAGGAACCTGGCTCCTGGCAGACCTGGAATTGAATACTTGGTGCTAGAAACTCTGACACATTTCAGTTGCTGAATTGAACAGGTATTAAGCAGCCTGATTTCCTCATCCAGATGCTCAAATGCAAGTTTATTGTTGATTGTAATGAGAACTGTGTACTGTACTAATCTGCAATTATTGAGATTGAGGACCTCCTCAAAGTCTACTTGTTCCTGAACCTCTCTTGCACCGTTTTCTATATTCATCATGTTGTCATTGATCTCTGTCGGTTCTTTTAGGCTCAGTTGGGCAGGTCGGCTGAGGCTGCAGTGCTCTTGATATTCATTATAATGTTAGATATGTCACCAACAAGCATTGGAATGGATATATATGTATTGAATATATTCAAATGTATACTTTCAATCAGAATATACATTAATACTACTTCCATTCTGTGGCTCACAATCCTCATCACCCTTTACTTGATGATACTCCAAAAGAACCCTCTGAAGTCTGTGTAAAATATTTTCCATGTTAGAATATCTAGCATTAAAAAGACTAGTGGGGATTACCTTGACTGGTCAAATTTTGTTCTCTGCATCCTCCTCTGTGTCTCTACCCTTATATTTACCAAAATTACTTTCACATTGTATCCTGGTTTCAACTTAAAACCATTTGAAAGACCATAGTTGAATACTATCTGGCCATACATGGGTAAATTGAACAGTTGCCCATCTGCATATAATCCCATAAACTCAGTGTCCAATTGTTGCTGCTCCAAGGCACACTTGAGTGTCACTCTGAGACTGTATGGCACACTTGAGGCTCCATTGCTTTCTATTGAATCGACCAGCTCTTCCCAGTACCTCACATTTGAGGATAAGGCCAGGAGTTGTCAGGATCATACGAAGTCATTATTTGGCACCCAGCGAATAACAACCATCAACATTGTTGTGGGTATCTCATGGTTAATACAGTTTGCTTTGTTCAAGCTGCACTATCCGAACTCTGGCACTGGTCGTATGTTGTCTATCCATCTGTATCCGTATGCCTTCTAATCCTCATCAACACATTTCTTCAATAACATCTTGAACCACTGTGTCTGAATCCAATCAGTATTATCACGCATTTACAAATACAGCCTGTTCCCTAATGCAATTAAACTATCTGTATCCACCAACACTCTGTAAAGGGTCTATCTCAAAACTGTTTGGTCAAGTTCTGCTGCCTGAAAATGCTTCATTGGCTGTTCTTGTGAATACTAGGTGTCTATGATTTTTCTTACTTGTTATAGGCAATAAAGTTGTACTGACCCATTCTATTAGCAAATTGCTTTAAGCAGAATTTGGTTTGCTTTCAGCATAATGAGGCTTTGCCTTCTGCACAACCCATGTCTGACTATTCATTACTCTCTTTATCTGCATAATATTAGTCACAGGCAAGATCTGGTGATGAGAGCCAGTCAGCCCACTCTGCAACATTGATTTTCCGCAGTTCAACTTTTGACTGAATATATATTGTTATCAGCCCATTGGAGGATTTTGATGGTGGGCTAGAACATGTGGGCCAAATGACTTGATTGTTTCCATGCTCTCCTGGAGCCACTTGAGGTGCACCTGGAGATGATGGCCTGTGAACTGTGAACTGTGGAGTAGGGAACACTTGAGGTCAACAATAACCATCTTGTGGGAAGTTATTTCCTTACCACATTAGCAAAATGTAAATTGGTCCGGAAGCCACATGCAAACCTCCTAGACAGTCTGATTGACCTCAGCAGTGCTCCTGAATACTTCCATATGCTCCCAGGCCCCCCTGGAGCTGAGCAAAGTGTTCTCAGACTCTGCAAGAGCATTTCCAGGTGCTCCGGGAAGGACCTGCAGTGATGGAGGTCCATTCAGGATACAAAGAGATTTGACTTATAGGATAGTCAAATTTTGAAGGAACTGAGACCTCTCGGAGGTTCTGCAGGAAACTTTGGGAGCAGTGGAGACTACTACCCAGCTCTGTGGGAGACTTAGTGCCGTATTCAAACAGCTGTGGTGCTTGTGATTCCATAACCACAAGGCATTTCATCTATCAGATTCATCTTTGTTCCAGTTACAAGATTTGTTACATCATAATATCACATGTATATTCTGAGTCTGTCTATATATATACACAGGGTCAATTTGGCTGCAGACAGTACTCGAGTGTTATTGGAGGAGCACCTGGAGACGCTAATTGAGAGAACTTACAGTGGAAGTTTGAGGCTGTTGAGGCGGGAAAATCCATATCCGACCACCACCGCCATTTACATTGGAGGGGGGAAACTGGTGGGGGACGTACAGAGATACTAGGATAACAGGGACAGACTGAGTGACATGCGGGGGCATATGGAGATGCAGTGATATCACAGATGGACTGAGCAACAGGGAGTATATACTTGGGAGACCGCAGGGTAGATAGACATTATGTCATTATATCAAATACACCCTATATCTTTCCCAGCTCTTGATACCATGCATTGTTGCCGAGCTTCCATACATCCATGCAATTTGTGTGGTTCCTCATGCACTCTTGCCAAGCCTTCATGGATTCACACAATTTGTGTGGTTCCTCTCGGCCAGGTAGCATATCAGATCCTCAACCCAGAATGACTATTTCTTACAAATTCTCTTCTGATGTCACTAGAGGTGCAGCGGAGTGTTGATGATGCGCTCTCCGCCTTCTAGCTGCATTGTGTCACCACACCAAGATGAGGCAAGTTTAGCGATTCAGTTTCAGCCAGAGATCAAGTGAACTCAGATATGCACTTGGAGGCCGTTATTGTGTGACATTAGACATGCCCTTGGAGGCCATGATCGAGCTACTTTGGGGATGCACTTGGAGGCCATGATGGACTGAGTTGGGAGATGCACTTGAAGGCCATGACAGAGCGAGTTTGGAGATGCACTTGGAGTTCGTGATCAATCAGGATTGGAGAACTTGGAGGTAGTCCATCAAGATCTGGTAGTTCAAGAGGGAGGAGCAATGGGAGTTGAAACTCTATTCATTGGTTAACTCGTAATTGTGGGAATGAAGAGAGTGGAGTACAATATGGTCTACTGAGAGATGGGAGGTGGGAGATGAGAGACTGAGTGGGAGTCGGAGACAGTCAATCTTGGAATGATTCAGAACTTGGTGTATGCAGTACTCAGTGCATGCAGTACTTGTTGTATGCAGTACTAGGTGTACGCAGTGTATGCTGTACTTAGTGTTAACTAATGATCATAGCATGGAGAGACTGAGAGGGATGACTTAACTTTGTATTCTTTGATCATGGTAGGGTACAGGACAAGAAAGAGAGAGATGAGAGGACATGGGGGAAAACAGTATGACAAACTGGGACTTCAGAGAATCGTGTGTGGGAGTCAAGTACAATCCCGAATATGGCAGGTACAAGTTGCAATCTCGCATGTAATAACATCGAAAGCAGGACTTCTAAACCCAGTCAGGCAAGTCGTACCCCAGATTCCTCATATCCACTCACATCTGCACTATCATTCCCATCTTCATGCACCATCTTTCATACTCATCCACCACTCTACCATCATTGCAGAGCTCAAAAATATGTTATCCCTCGCTATCTCTCCAAGCAATGATACTGCGTAACACCCAAGTACAGCATATACTGAGTACATCCTACACCAAGTACAGCTTACCCCAAGTACAGCATCCACCCAACACTGTCTGGCATCCGCTCTTTCTCATGATTACAAGTTGACCCCTGCATGTACCTTCAGCGTTCGGTGTGCTGCCCTACACAATTGGCCGCCACTAGTGCACATTCCATGACAGCAGCGATGCAAAGTGACCTCATGACATTCCCACGGTCGCAAGTTAACTAGCTGATACATAGAGTCTCATCAGCACCCAGTGCACCTCACATCAACCACCTCCAAGTTCTCCTCAAATCTTGCTTGATCATACCCTCCAAGTGCATCTCCAAATTCTCTCAATTACTGTTTCAATGCATATATCCTTTGTGGCTCGATTTCAGCCTCCAGGTTCGCATGATCGTGGCCTCCAAGTACATCTCAAAACTCGCTCGATCATGCCCTCAGAGTTCCTTCCAAAATTCACTCAATCACGGCCTCCAGGGGTATCTCCAAACTTGCTCAATCACGTCCTGCAAGATCACTCAATCATGGCCTTCCAAGTGCATCCATAATATTGCCCAGTTGGAGCCTCCAATTACATCTCCACACTCGCTCAATCATGGCCTCCGAGTGCATCTCTGAGTTCACTGAATCGTCATCTTTAGGCACACCTCCAGTTGCTTTCAAGCACCACCTGCAGCCAATCCAGATATACCGTGTGTAGATGGGTAGCTATATAGATACATATGTACATAAATACATAAATACATGGATGAGAATACAAACTGAATACATGAGTTTTAAAAGTCATTGAATAATTAGTAGTAACTATGATTTCCAGGCAGACCAGCAGCATTCCCCAAGAAGACATTTTTCCCAAACTCCTCAACTATGATTAGAGGTGCTCTCAGATTTATCACCTGCGCTCACAGGCTTGTTGTCCGCACTTCCAGCCTTGGTGCGTGTGCTCCCCAGTGCTCCCAGGCTTGTCATCAGCCCTTCCAGGCTTCGCACAGGTGTGCTGCCATGTGCACCCAAAGGCCACTGCATCGGTCCAGTCAACTTTCAAATTTGACCACCTTGGGATTGTTGTCTGACCACTCCAAAATACTCCCAGGGTCAAAAATGCATTTTGCTGATGCACAATGCCCCGTAAGTTGGAAATTCTTGCCTTGCACTGGGGCTTAGTTGTGAACTAAGTGTTAGGTTCAATGGAGATTAGCTGTAGACATGGAGAGCACCTTGATATGATAGCAGTGAAGGCAGGTAACTATACCCAGATGGCAGATGGAATTGATTTGTGTGCTTTCCAAATGGAATGGCAGTGTTATGGGTGTTTTATGAACTATTTTCCGTTGATCGCAAATTGTTATCTGGGCATTTTGGGAAGGCAATTATGCCAACTGGTGGTGCCAGATGGCCTGGCTTTGGTGGAGATCTATTGATTGTGATGCTCTGTGCATAGCAGAGGGTCAATATCTAATCTAGCATAGATTGGAGTATGGTATAGTTACATTGAAGATAGCTGTAACCATCAGCATAATGAAGGAGTCTTAAATCTCTATACGTCATCACAAGCTGTAGCATGTCACCACACATTTGACTTATGAAATCTGGCTGAGATGATGAAAACTTAATCTCACAAAGCATGACTTTCTTTGTAATATGAGTGTAATAGTATACTAGGATCTTGGATAGATGCTTATCTTTGTACAGTTTACAACTATAAAGGTCATAGAAGAAATACAATATCATATCTTCAGGTACCCAACATGAACCATATTAAGTATCGAAATCAGCACAACTAGGAATAGTACATATCTAATGTGTAAGTACAACCTTGTAACTGCATTCAAACGTGGCCTATGAGCTGAGCAGTAACAGAAATAGCTTTAAATTGACCATTTTGTGAACCCTGTGTTAGCTATCTCACAATGCACCCGCATGTCAAGGATAGGTATGGTTACAAACCTCCTTCAATCTGATCACTTCTTAGTGATCACTGAGTACACATACTGCTAGCATGGAAACTTACAGATTCATTCTATTAATACTATCTACCTTTATTATCATCTGCATAGAGGCTCAGATATAAGTTATAACTCTCAACAATACAATGAGGTTGTCTATAATATGGCAGATCATGGTAATTATAGTAGCATCTGATGTGTTGTATATAAAAGTATATTGCCATGATGATAAATGGAATCTTTTTTTCTCTGCTAATCATTTTCAGCATATGATTTGCAGGATATGATGTATTAATCGTAGTTTATAGAGAATACTCAGTGTTTGGTGACAATGTTGTGCCCCTTCCCCATATTTGGCTGGGTGAGATGCAACTGTGAAAGTGATACGCCAATCCGAGTTATCTTGCGGTTAAATAAGTATTGCTGCATCTCATATTGAGCAACCTACCATTACCCTATACCTGTAGTAGTATGAAGTAACAACAGTCTATTCTGTATCTAAGTGAACAATGTCTATCATTGTGCCAATCCACTGAATTGTTGTGGATATGCACGTTTCCATTTCTGGCCCAGGCACAGTGCAGAGTGACATCTTATGTCAACGTTTCGATTCTATCCACTTTACATCCATCCTCAATAATTTGAGATACCTCTTGAAATGGAATAAACCTTCTGGCAATAGACACTACACCAAGATGTAACCAATATCCATTGACTCCACACCATTTACCCATCTTTTCCCATTTCACCTTCATTTCTCCAAATCAGTTTTATATTTTCTAGTCCTCAAGCATTTCTTTGGCTACTCGTAAATTTGGGGCTGGTTCACAGGTGATTTCATTCTCGTAGCTGTTCGATTTGATCTGAAATTCCTAGCAGCCTTTGACACCTGGTGCCTGCTTCTGTGACGGAATTTGGTCCATGACACATAATCGCGGAATTGTGGCATCTATATCTTGGACAGTTTCCACCAGATGAGTAGGTGACTTCTTTCACATTCAATCTGCAGTGCACTTCATGAGTCTGCTGATATTTACTCTAATGGGGATATTCTTATCTGTTGGTAATTCAAATTTGACTGTGTTTGGCCTATGGAACTTGGTGATCTTGTATGGTCCAGCCAATGAATGTCGCAGCTTCTGCCAAGAAGGGTGTTAGTTTGTGGATGATATTGGCAGGTCTTCAGTACTCAGCCTCTCAACATCTCTGACTTCAAGGGTGAATGGCCTTTGGTTAATGATAATTGCACCCGTTTGGCTAGTTTATGCCATGTGGAGGCAGTCCTGGGCATTCAGTAATGAGGCCTGCAATGATTCAATGAAGGCTGCAGGTACCGGGCTCAGCATTTTGTCTTGCTGCCAGTGTCCCACTATGAAGTCTACTGAAATAGATGGTGTATATTCCAAGTCCAGCTCAACCAGGCTTCAGTAAGTTGATGAGTGGGTGGATGTGTTGTATACCTCTTCCACAAGTCGAAGCATTGTGTCCCACTGGTCTTAATGGCAGAGTGGTGAAAGCTTGTAGATACCGGGTAACCTGCTGATTTGTGATCTCTGGCATGCTGTCTGTTTGTGGGTGAAATGCTATTGACAGGAGCTGCTTAGTCGACAACATCTTACTCACCTCCACCCAGAAATCAAATGCAAATTGCAGCTCTCCTTTGCTAATCATCTCTTGAGGGTCACCTTGAACTCAGAAAAATAACTCTAAAAATATCATAGCAAATCCTGCAGCGTCAATGGTTTTATTACAGGGAATCCAGTCTGCTGGTTGGGAGAGGTGGTCCACAAAGGTCAGAATGCAGGCGTTTGCACTCCAGGATATTTGCACATCAGTGATGAAATCTACCCCCATGTGCTCCCAGCGGCCTTGTGCAACTGGTATTGATTGTAGCAAGCCCACTACATTCCCAGCCAATTGAATAACTCACATGCATATGTCACAGCCTATTGCATAGTCTTGCACTGCATTCCACATCCCTGGCCAGAAGAAGCACTGTCTCATCATCATACTTGTTGTTGCTGCTGAGAAAAGGCCACCTGCTTCAGCATCAGGTACTTCTCACAGCATTGTGTTTCTTCAGGATGACTGAAATAAATGCTGCCATGGCTAAGTTTTTGTCTCATTTAGTGTCTTGCCTCAGGATGACTAGATAGAGCAAGTGATCACCAAGGGAGACATGGTGACTGCGAGTCCATGATGTTTGTACTGTAGCCGCAGTGGATGCCGTTGGCAGGTGATCTTGGCTATCCTTGTATACTAATATTTGTACTATATCTTCATTCAAGATGTAGTCCATTGTTTCTTCAGGGACTTATGACAACCACTCTGTCTAGTCCTGAATTACCTATTGCATGAGTTGACACTGAGAGACTTGACAGCATTGCCATCAAAAGTCTGGATGTCTCATTAGTGCATCCGCACGATAGTTCTTTGGCCCTGGAATGTTCTGGATATTGTATGTAGTATATTGTAACTTGCTAAGTACTCCATTTGTTGTACTGTGAGTTGGGGTAGCATCAGTATGTATCTCACAGAGGCATGGTCTGAATGGACCATATAATTTCTGTCAAAATGAAAGTAGTAGTGCAAGTTCACCACTGTGTCATGAATCGCTAGGAGTTTTCTGTCATGTGTGAGGTTTCATCTCTATGAACTACTAAGCTTCCTGCTCAAAAAGGCGATTACTCTGGTCTCTCCAATATATCACTGACTCAATAGTGCTCCTCCAACTGCATACTTGCTGCGGTCGAAGTGCAACGTGTACTGGCCACGATCTTCCGGTAGTATCAGCATTAATGCCATTCAAATAGAATCATGTGAGGTTTGGAAAGCCTCATCTGCCTTGACGTACAAAGCGACACATACTGTTCCAATGTCCCTCAATCATGGCTCTCCCCGTCAGTCTCCCATGTCAATATTGTTGCCCAATCTGCACATATGGTATACAGGCCATGCAAATCTAGGCATAGTGGAGAATCAACTTCTGGTAGTAGCCAGTCAGTTCAAGGCAATTCTGGGCTTCTTTCACATTCCACGATTGAAGCCATTTAGAGACTGCCTTTATTGTTGACTCTGCTGTGTGATCCCCTTCTTGGTTAATCTGGAACCCACAAAACTAAATTTGATTTTGGAACTGTTTGAATGTAGTCCATATGCTCTTGTCTCTCCTGAGTATGGATTAGAATATCATCAAGGTTGACTGCCACATATATTCTTGGCTCAGAGTTAGATGTAAGCAGATGGTTCATGACTTGCATAAATTCACTAGCATTTTTAGCTAGTCTAAATGGTAGAACCTTATACTTAATCAGGCCATATATCTGTGAAAAGGCCGCCACATCAGCAAAAAGCAAAATTTGCTTTCCAAAAATCTACCCCACTCCCTGATCCTTCTCCACAGTGTCCACAAATGTCCCGAACAACTTGTGTGCTATCTTCCACCATTCTTCGAAGTGTTTAATGATGTGATCGCATTGTCAAGACATTTCAAAAACTTGTTTAGTCATTTAAGTTAATTTACCGCACTTGTTACTTTCACATTGGTCCTCTAGAGTTTAATCGTTTTGATGGTTTTTTGAACTGTTGTATTGATTTCAAGAATATTCTTAACGATTTGATCCCTTGAGACATCGATTATACACAAGCTTGCATAACTCCAATAACAAAAATTATGAGTAAATACTCATCAAATGTCTATATATCGCTGCAACGATTACTTCGAGCATTGGATTCAATAATCTTCATGCGACACAGATTGTAAGCATTCAAGTCAGTCGTGTCGCTCAAGTACGACCGCATGCTATCAGGCTGCAATGTCGGCGGAAGAAGGTGTACAGCCCCTTGGATCTCGCGTAGTGGGACGATATAAGTGGTTCCAACAGAGGAATGAGGGTTACGATGCTAGCTTCCATTGTGCAAAGGTTCCATCGGAGGTTGATGTCTCTCCTCCACAATCACCATACCCGCAGTCTGACGTAGCGTCACTGATGAAACCATCTGGACCTTGGAATGAAGCCCTGGAACGCTAGATTCAGCATTCTCGAAGACGAAGACACACTTGCACTGTGCAGGAATGTGTCCAGCAGTCGACTTGAAGTAGCTATCCGGACTCGTCCCCATCCAGAGAAGCACTGTATCATGTCTTGGTGCCTTATGCTTTCTCAACCTTGTGGACCCAATGCAAAGAACAACATCGACTGCCTGCTTGTCGCGTTGGAAAGATGTCACCAGAACTGTTACTACGTTGTACAGAATGTATCTTGCATCGTTGAAATGACTGACATACTGATCGCGATCGATGTAGTCTGTGAAGTTGGCACATATCTTGAAACACCAATCAATTTGATTCTGTAGCTCCCCTTTCGGCATTGCACACCACTTGGCCAAGGCACAAATGGTCTTGATTTCTGGTTGCGGCTTATTCATCATTCGCTTCATAGGGGCTTTGGTTAGAGGCATTTCATTGTCGCGATGTTGTTTTGCACTGTTTGCATTCAGCTTTAAATACTGAAACACCTCTTTTCCGGCTTTCGTTTGCAACATCTGGACAGTGGCCTCTTGACAATTCAATTGTCGGTACCCTTGTTTAAGCTCCATCATCACTCTGTCTGGGAGTTCACAGCTTGCATTTGAGAGGTTGCCAAGCAGGCAAATATGGTCAGAGAAGTGGTTCAGGAGATGCATCCTCACAAACTTGAAATGTGATTCATAGACAAGATGATGTGCAATTTCTGACTCAATCTGCATTTTATCTTCTTCAACATGGCAACACTTTACACCTGCAGAAGGATTGTTCCAAGCGGGGTCGGTCTCCCGTTCCTCCTGTTTGTCGAAAGTAAGCTGCTATTTCAAGGCTTCCGAGACCTACTGTCGAGATCTACTGGCATGGAATCAACTCGAAATATCGTTCTGACGATGAAACTCCTCCAGATAATTTTCCATCTACTCGATTGTGGCTTCAGTATGGTACCAGTCCCATGCCATAGGTGAAAATACACTAAGTTCTTGATGCACAACAGGGCTTCTGTGAAGGGAATCCTTTGACTCGCCAGAGGGTTGAAAAGAGTCGCCGCGAAATCTGGAACAATCACTGGCCCGAGTGCTTTCATCTCATTACTGCTGCATTGGGTCACCTGGCTACATGGCTTGGTGAATCGAGCAAAGCCAGGATATGGAGACATCATTGCCCAGAGCTGGTTGAATTTGTTGATCCTGGAATGATGTTCAAGGAGGGACATTACCCAGTCCATCAAATGCTTCAGAATACCGAGATAGATGGTATGAAGGATATTGGGTACGATAATTGTTGTCAGGGAGATGCATTTCATATTCCAGAAGATGCCTTCTGAGTTTCCAACTCCTATATCTTTCAGATATTGTCTTGTATACGGTCTCCCTGGTTCATCCCCCTGAGTCACATGTATGATCTCTTGGAAGTATAGCCAATAGTCTCTCAATTGCAATGACAATAAATTCCCTTCTCCAAACGATGATTTCAGTGTTTCCTACACGGGGCGATGGGGCTGGTTGATTGAGCGCAAGTGGATGTTTTCGAAGTAGTTAGCTGTCCTTGCACAGATGACAGGATAACATTGCCACATCCAACCATCTTCACAAAGCTTAAGCTCTCCAGTGTTGAAAATTGCATCGAGAGGGCAGAAAATACGCTCAAAACCCTGCCTTATACCCTCTCGATTGTGGATTTGTAGTTCCTCCATGGCAGTGGTGTTTCCATGTACTTTAGAGTTGTATTTCGGAGGAACAGGAAGAAGGGCAACAAAGATGCTTGCAGGATTCGAAGACTTTGATCTAATCGTTGAGTCGATGTTTCTGAGACTCAAATTTACTGGCCATTCCTTCATCCCACCCGAACAGTTTGTAAGATGTGTCTGGTCTTAACAGCCGAATAAGGGGACAATCGTAGCCACAAGCGGCCGCCGTAGCTATTGAAGCAGTCAAATCATCAAAGCTATCAGGAAATTGAACTAACGTACCTGTTCATTCCACCATCAGTCGCTTGATTTCACGTCTGAGTAGATACATTCCTCAGCATCATTGAATTCCTTTGCTGGAGCATACAACATATGTTCCCTGAATGCAGCCTGTTGCATGAGGACCTCAATGCATTCAACAGGATTGCAGGAAAAGAAATGTGTGTAATCATCGTCGCGAAGGTTGTTTGGATCAGCCAAACAATCGTAACACACTTTGCCCGATTTCAAAGAGTTGGCGCCCATCATATAGGACATTCCGTTCAACCTTTCGAATACACTAGTGGATGAGGTGAAGTTGCTGACAGTTGCGACTGTTGCGTTGCTGAATAGCTCGTCCATAGCAGCTCTACTCAAGTTGTGCTTGACGCACCAGTGCACTAATTGATACTCCTCCTTGCGAGAAAACGGTGACCATAGATCTGAATAATCATCAACGATATTGAAATACTAGTTACAACTGGGGTTGCCTACTACATGGTTTCTCCAAGCGTGGAGTATCATGATTACTTGTCTGAACTCAAGGTTGCTCTGGATCGATATACCAATTTTCCCTGTTGGCTTCTGTATCACTGGATTCATTCTCGGCAGGGTGAAGAACAGGGTCGTGATGCGATTCATGAACGAATGGAAGTAGAATAGTATTTTGCCTGATTGCAATACCTTCATCCGGCAGTTGCTCGGCTGATACATATTCTATCCGTTCTTTGTGGATGTGATGGAGGTGAGTAATGTAAGCGACGATGCAGCAGTACATCTCTGAGCAGTAAAGACACTGTTGACAAATATCCAAGTTTTGTTAGGAAAATGAAATGTCGCAACCATTCAAAGAAGAGCCTTGACAGTTCTTTAGCTGCTCATACCATTGCAAGCCAGCTGGTCCTCGGAAACACCCGCACCTTAATTTACTTTTTCCAATATTGTGTCCTACAACTGTTATAGGATTTCACTCATCGTCCTTGCAAAGTGTATAATTGCTCTCTCATTTTCAACATCTGTTGAATCTCGAAAGGCATACTGCATCTGCATTCAGCTCATTGCGGCGATTGTTTTGCACCCTCACAAGACCCTCCTATGCTCATTTCTTGATGTATGGTTGACCATTTTTGTTAAGTTGGTACCTTGCATGAACCGTGCATTCTTCTTAGATTCCGACCCACTGATGTCATTGCGTAGTTCAAGACATAGACCAAGGACAACCAAGTGAGATATGACTGCAGAGCATGCTTTGAGTTATCTTTGTGATGAACTTAAGCGTTCAGTCTACAAATCAGGGCACTTAGATGATGCTACGGAAATTGATTCCCAGCTGAATAGCAGCCAAGATGATGTCGCCGGGTCAACAAAACCCCTCCAAGCCCAAATAAATATTCGCCTTGTCTGCCAACCTTACTTACAATCTCCAGAACCTTCATCACACCCTCATCGCCTCTGCTACCGCAGGGCATCACCCTTGACGATATATTCAACACTCCCGACCCTTGTCTAGAGGAGCAAGCATTTGATATCCACGGCTCACTCATTGACCACCGTTGAGAATCTAACATGTAATGTGATGCCTTCTGGTTGCCGAAATCAGTTGTCGCAGATGCTAATACTATCTAAATGCCGACTCTACAAGTCTGACTTTGAGCCAAGACTGCCTGTGTTGGTGTCATCCAATGGGCAGCAGAAAGCATGACGAATTGGCAGGAAAAGGGTGGCTTGACAACACGACTGAAACATATTAATCTGAAGGAGCGCATCTTGGAGATTGCCCAGTCTGTGAGCATCAGGCACAAGCAAGGCACTGGCCCCGAGCAATGGAATCTTCTAATCGTTCATTGTGTTACTCAAAGCAGTGATCAGGCGTCTGAAAAGTTGCTTGGAAAGGGTACATGGCAGACAAGACCAACCTCGATGGTCAGAAACCCAAGACAGCACTGAATAAGTTCCCGGAGGTTGCACTTCACCAACGGGAGAATAGGATCGACAAAACCCCAACCAAGAACAGGAAATTCGTGCATGTGGGTATGTATTTCATTGCCCCAATGCTTCTTTTGCTCTTCCTGATGATGTGTTGATACAGAAGACAACGAGGATGAAGCCAACAGTCACCGGTCTTAGCCACACAATCCGTGTTGTGACTGCTTGACTGATTTTCTTGTTGAGCCATTTCGCTTTACAATTGCTCATGTGGATCCCGACATTGCTGGGAAGAGGGTGGCTGAAAACAATACTCAGCTATGCTCATGGCACTGGCCTGGGGATGATGAATCCATACTTCTGATAGTTACATCAATCGTTGATACAACGATTTCGTCAATTATGAATGCAGCAATCTCCCGTCTACCAGACCCCAGGGAGAGAATATGAGAGCTTTGGCGCCGCCGGGAGGAGCCTCATGTAGATGGTAGTCTGCACGCCCGAAATGTTACCCCAATCATCAATAATTAAACTGCTGCCGGATGGGTAAAAGCTGCGATGGGATTAACCAACCAAAAGCTTTTTTGCATTCTTTATCATGGGCAACAAGCCGATGGCACATCTGATGCCCAGACCTCTATGCGTGGTGGCCGCAGCTGCCTTCCTCTGGATGACATCGACCCGCCTCCAGCCAAGGATATGATCGATGATATCGGGGTGGAATGAGATGATGCTGAGATGTGGCGCCCAAATCCAAGAATCTTCCCAATGATGATAACAGGCTTCCAAAATTCAAAAGGAAGCTTCAAAGGAGGATTATCAGACAGCAGCAATACCTTCAAGTCATCCGAAACCATGCTCTTGATCTCTTTGCCGATTACAAGCAAAGCGTTGTTGCTGAAAAGAATGTGACTTGGCTACACATGAAATGATCACATTGTGAATCCTCTTTCTGAGGGCTCTTTGGCCAGTATGAAGCGTACAAGCAGCCACCCAGCTGCAAATAAGTCGTTGTGAGGATGGAATGCACTAGCTGGATGTTTGTTCAAGGATTTGGGTTGTGGGAGGGTATTTTTCTGGCACTTTGGAGGGTGGACGGATGGGTGATAATTTGGAGTTTTTTAGTGAGGTGTTGGGTCGCTTTTTGGTGTGTTGTTTATTTTATTATTACAACAGTCATATTCATGCATGAAGGGCTGTGTTGAGAGTTCACGATGTTGGGATCAATTGTTGGGATGATTGTTTTTCGGAAAGGCATAGTGGCAGCGATAGGACTCCATGCATGGCTATCGTTTGAATCGTAGTTCAGTATCTTTACACAGCGGAAGGTAGCACAAACAATTAGTGAACCGGAAACGCATTTTAGCTCATTGCGATAACGATTGTTGTCAAAGGAAGCCAATCAACCACCCTGTGGGGTGCTTGTCACCTGCCATTCTTAGTTCTGAGTGCCCATCCATCTGATTAGTTGGAAGCGTGGCTGGCGGGACAAGCCAAGATCCTAGAATTGTCGACAGGATACAAAGACGCATCATGACAATCCTTTTAATCATATTAATGCTTCCTTTCCTTTACACAACACTTTCATTCATTTACTATACATACATTTACATGTCCTTTATTCACTCCTTTAATTTTTTTCATACTTATCACTTGCCGCCTTTTTAAATCATGACACCAAGGCACCTCACTTCTCCACCTTGTCCTCTTTCTTCTAGCACCAGGAGAAGCAGACAATCTATCCAGGATGAGGGTCTCGATTACAATCTCAGCACAATACAAGACAATTACAATAATTGTCGAGATGTCAATTCAGAATCAGAGGATGAGCCTCTTCAACATCCATCGAGGAAAGCAATGGGCAAGTGGCGATCAAAGGATTCCTTCGCGTCAACACTTGGAAAACAAGTCGCAGCAACTCATTCAACTCCTACATCAGCTCAACCCGTACATCCTGATCATCAGGAGGTGTACATTGTCTTGGAGGAGGAGGATGAATGCGAGCCTGCACCGCTGGCATCGAATATGGTATTTGATTAAGCGTTTAAACAATTGAATTCGCCTGCTAATGCATATGTTTACTAGTGGAAGGATTCAAACACAGCTGGTGCGCAGTTGGTTGCATGGAAAGCAGGAAATATGTGGTGATATGAGCCCTATGATTATGATGAGACAGGCCTCATCGTCGGCGCAGAATACAACCTCCAGGCAACTCTTTCAGGTGTTTCAGCGATGGTCATGGCACATTGAAATCTATATGTATCAATTGTGCGATGTTTGTGAATCCCTTTGCCACGAATCTGGTGAAGACCACCCAGATTCATAGTTGGTGGTATGAGGAAATCACCAAGATTGATCCAGCCCAGAGAAACTCAGACCCTCCATGTGTCTACATTTCAGTGGTAAATGAATCATCTCAATGATTGTTTTCATCACTGAGCTTGAGCATAAGGCTCTTGAAAAGATTACTTGCTCCCGTGCAGCAATGGTATACCACTGCAAGACTTTAATCGACTCTATTTACAGATTTTGAACATCGGCAAAAAACATTTCCGTCCGGGCGGAATGGCTCCGTCACAGTGGACGCGCTCCGTCAGAGACGTCAGAGACACCCCGGTGGCGGATTACTCCGTTCCCGGCGTCAATACCACGCGTCGCGTTGCATATCGCCCTCCGATCGCCGTTTTGCCGTTTCTTCTCGCTCTGTCGGTCTCCTATTTTAAACAAACACTCTGGCGTTGTGGCCAACTGTGACCATATGTCGGAATGGGTTCATTGGGTACACGCTTGCATCGGGATTGCAATGTAGACCCCGGAGTAGAAAGACATCATCGCATTATACGAAGGGATTGCAATGCAGACCCCGGAGTAGAAAGACATCATCGCATTATATGAAGGGATTGCAATGCAGACCCCAGAGTAGAGAGACATCATCGCATTATACGAAATACACACTCTATCTTTCCCATCTTTTGATCATCGGCAAAAGTGCAACTCGACTATAGACTGCGCGACGCGCACTCGCGCAGCGTATAGCACGCCTCCCGTGGACCCCTGCGCGACGCGCAGCCTATAGTCGTCTATAGTCGATTCATAGAGTTGTGCGTGTGGGCCTATGGAACTATATACAGCTGGCGGCCGGAGATGGACCTATACCAGTCTTCACTGCCTGCAGTCTTCGCTGCTATAGTGGTACTGTACACTATCGCTGAGAGCCCGCTTGAGTGCCTGCTTGAGTGCCTGCTTGAGAGCTTGCTTGAGAGCCTGCTTGAGAGCCTGCTTGAAAGCCTGCTTGTAAGCTTCTTTGAAAGCCTGCTTGAGAACCTTCTTGAGAGAGCCTCGCATCGGGAGGAGTAGAGTTTTCCACGGGAAACATTTGGCCGATGGAAAACCCTGAGTTTGTGTAAGCTTTGGCTAATAGAAGGCTCTAAGTCTGTGGAAGCTTTGGCTACTAGAAGGATCTAAGTCTGTGGAAGCTTTGATGCTAACGTTGACATAGCCAACCTACTTGTCTAAGTGCTTCTGGTACTATAATCACCACTACCGACACCATCATCATCACTATCGCCATCATCACCATCGCCATCATCACCACCGCCTTCATCACCATCAGCCCCGGCCGAAATGCGCACACATACGCCCACAATCTGTGGGAAGCAAGCAGCAGATTCCGCTGGACAATCTGAGTCGGAGATCTGCTATCCCCAAGATCCAATTGTCTACCATTCTTACAAAATCTAAGGCTGCAATTGTCAACACCATGGTCGTGAGGCATCGTGAGATTTCGTCTCGGTGGGCGCGCTAAAGATAAGATTCAGACAATGATATCGACCGACGTCATGATTTCTGCCGCCCGCCACCCGCTACCCGCCACCTGCCACATGCCACACGCCGCCCACCGAACACTGCTCGCCACCCACCCAACACTGCTCGCTACACGCAACCTGCCTCACGCCTCCCGGTGCCTGGCGTCTGCAACTCAACAAGTCTCTCGAGCATGTAGGAGCATATTCGGGAGGAGTAGAGTTTTCCACAGGAAGCTTTTGGCCGATGGAAAACTCTGAGTTTGTGGAAGCTTTGGCTAATAGA
>Ga0307515_10005019_pt1 | contig 26986 bp, 18 predicted proteins | sample 17_EM_MG_FD_194513 | JGI IMG/M metagenome (GOLD analysis project Ga0307515, IMG submission 194513) | Populus trichocarpa ectomycorrhiza microbial communities from riparian zone in the Pacific Northwest, United States - 17_EM | ecosystem: Host-associated > Plants > Roots > Unclassified | place... | reverse complement strand
GGTGTGGTGAAGTATGAATTGAGCTCGTAATCGCCCACCACACCGATCGAGATCTGTTTGGTGGGTCCGCCGCTCGCAAGCTCACTCGGTATGACTTCGGCGCCGATCGCTTTGAACGCCTCGAGTGCGCTGACTTTCTCGCCGGGCGGCAGTGCCTCGCAAAATCCCGGCGCCCATTCAACCAGGAGATCGGATAAGCGATAGATCACCGCCGTGGCGTCGTTCTCCGTCAGCGGTTCGACCGCCATCGAACGAACATCGCCTGCAGGCTCGATCGCATAGATCTCGTGTCCGTCCGACAACAGGCCCTGCCAGTGACCGTCCGCGGTGCGTGTGAGGCGTGCCCACGAGTGCGCGATACCGTTGATCGATCCACGAAGCGGGAGAACACCGCCAGTATTCACTTTCAAAGCGCGGCGTACGCGCTCGTTAGGTTCCAGTGCGACGTCAAATCGCTTCCCGAACGCCTCGAATGTAACTCGCTCCGCCGTGCCGCTCTTGTGCGCCGTGACAGCGATGGGTTCGTGATGAAGGATATGAGCGGCGGGATGCGACGCGAACGCGCTTCCGCTCGCGACGCTCGCAAATGTTGCAAAGGCGAGCGTGAGACGCCGGCCATTTGACATTAACTTCTTCCTCCGCATGCCCGCCATAGCGAGCGTGTTTTACCGACGGCGCACCGGGCGACATAGGCTCGGTGTCACACAAACCAAGCGAAGGAAATCGGAACAAAGATTATCGGATTGAGATCACACACAATCCTTGAGTGGAATTTCCGAATGGCCGAGCTTTTCCATATTCGGCTTGATACGCATCGCTACCAGCTTGCGCGCGGCCATCTGATCCTTCGGGTGATTAACGGTATCCACCGCGATCAGTTCCCCGTCGCGCAAGTAACAGGCGCTGAAACTCCGCGTGGCCGGATCGCCGCGCATGATCACGGAATCGTACCCCTGACATAGACCGACGATGATGAGCTTGATGTCGTACTGATCGGACCAGAACCACGGCACTTTGTCGTGCACGGTCGGCATGCCGAGCATGTTCAGCGCGGCGCTCGCGCCTTGCTCGAAGGCATTATCGACAGACTCCAAGCGCAGTCGTCGGTCGTAACGAAGATTCGGATGATTCGTGCAATCGCCCGCCGCATAGATGTTCGGATCGGAAGTGCGGCAGTATTCGTCGACAACGATGCCGTTGTTACATTCGATACCGGCGTTCGATGCGAGAGCGTCCACCGGAATAACGCCGACGCCGACGACCACAACATCCGCCGGATATTCGCTGCCGTCTTCGCACACCACCGCGCGAGCGCGCGAACCGGTTGCATCGGCTGCAATCGCTTGCACGCGCGCGTGAAGAACGATCTTCACGCCGTGCCGTGCGTGCTCAGCTTGATAGAACAGAGAAATGGGGGAGCACACCACGCGATTCATCACGCGGTCCGCCATCTCGAGTACCGTGACATCCATATTCAGCTCACGGCCGATAGCCGCGGCCTCAAGTCCAATATATCCGCCGCCGACAATCACCAAGCGGCGGCCCGCGCCGGCCTGAGCGCGGATGCCGTCTACGTCGGTGATGGTTCTGAGGACGTGCACGCCTTCGAGTTGCGCGCCCGGCGCCGTCAACTTGCGAGGGGTGCTGCCTGTGGCAAGGAGCAGCGCGTCGTAGGGCAAAGTTGATGCGTCGTCCAAGCGTACGGTTTGCCCGCTGCGGTCGATGGCTTCGGCGCGCCTGCCCAAACGCGTATCTACGGAGTGATCGTCATAGAACTGCTGCGGCCGAATCAAGAGTCGTTCGCGCGCCAGCTGGTTAGCGAGATACTTCTTGGAGAGCGGCGGACGCTGATACGGCAGGTAGGGCTCTTCCCCGACGAGTGAGATCGAGCCGTGATACCCGCGGTGCCGGAGGGTGTTAATCGCTTGTGAGGCAGCCTGACCGGCGCCGACGATAACGATGTTTTGAATCATTCTGAGATCATCGATCGAGCTACTGCCGAAGGATAGCTGGGTGTTCGGGTCGCACCAAGCCGAAGCCGAGGAGCGGACACCTTGCGCTACAATAGTGCGCCGTTCCGCTTCAGCACCCCGCCCGGTGAGCGGCGATGGGTTGAAATTCCGTGGTTTTACAGCTCAGCCGGCCGTGGCATGAAAGGTGCAAAATGCCGTTGCCTGCGTATCATGATTCACAAACGCTTCGACGGGGAACTACAACATGAAATTGGTCACCGCGATCATCAAGCCGTTCAAGCTCGACGACGTGCGCGCCGCACTTTCGGATATCGGGGTTTCCGGAATGACCGTTACTGAAGTCAAAGGCTTTGGGCGCCAGCGCGGTCACACCGAGCTGTACCGCGGGGCCGAATACGTGGTGGATTTTGTCCCGAAGACTCGTATCGAAGTTGCCGTGCGCAGCGATCTCGTCGATCAAGTGGTGGAAGCGATCCTAAAGTCCGCCAAGACCGGCAAGGTCGGCGATGGCAAGATTTTCATCACCGACATCGAACGAGTCATCCGCATTCGTACCGGCGAAACGGACGACGCCGCGCTTTAGGGCTTTCCGGCTTCGTAGAGGGGGTTGCGTACGCAACCCCCATCGTGCTTTATCCTGAAGCACGATGAATGAAACTGAAAATCTCGAGAAGGCAATCGGCAAGATTGCGCTGGACGCGTCACCGCGCCGGCACATTTTTTTGTGCACGGGAGGCAAGTGCGCCCCGGATGAGGAGAGCTCTACAGCGTGGAAGTTTCTGAAGCAGCGCTTGAAGGAGCTCGCTCTCGTCGATGTCGAGAACGGTGTCCTGCGCACCAAGGCGGACTGTTTGAGAATCTGTATGGCGGGGCCGATCGCGCTCGTCTATCCCGACGGAGTTTGGTATCGCAACGCCACGCCTGACAATCTCGAGCGCATCATCCAAGAGCACTTGATCGGCGGTCGCCCGGTGAAAGACCTAATGATCGCGAAGGCGCCGCTTAACCCTTAGCAGTGATCGTTGGGCGCGGCTGCTCGACGGTCGGTTCGGATTGAGCGGCCTGTCCCACAGCGCCATCGGGGCGCAGCGCCGGCATCACATGCTCCACAGTCGCGTCGCCTTGCTCGGTGCGCGCAACCGTGCGTACAACCGGTTGCTCGACTGCTGCGTCGGATTCCGCGACGCGCGCTGTAGTCCTATCCAGTTGCTCGCTCAGTGCCATCACTTGGCCCGTAGCGACTTTGAGCTCCTCGCTGCGCGCGACCAGCTCTTCGGTGGATTTCACGAGTGCCAACAGTTCGCTGTCCACCGGGGCCATTGCAGGGGATAACGGAGCCGCAGGGGATAATGGAGCCGCTACGACTTCGGCTGCCGCGAGGATCTGTTCCGCGAGAGCGGGCGTCAGGGTCGCTGCCGCTGCGACCTGCTCTTCGAGCACACGCTCGAAGGGAACCGGCTGGCCGTAGAAGAACCCTTGCGCGCGATCGATGCCCAGCTCTTTCAAACGATCGCGTACCGCCTGCGTCTCCACACACTCCGCGACGGTTTGAATGCCCATGCCGCGTCCGAGTTGCGCGATACCGCGCACCAGAGACTCCGATCGCGTGTCGATGAGCAAGTCGCGAGTAAACGAGCCATCCAGCTTCAACGTCGTCACGTCGAAGGTTTTCAGATACGAGAATGAGCTGACGCCCGTGCCGAAATCGTCGAGCGCGAATTCGACGCCGAGTGCGCGCAGCTTGCGAATGAGCGTCTGCGTTTGGCTCACGTTCGCCACGGCGGCGGACTCCGTCAGCTCGAATTGCAGCCATTCACCCGGTACGCCTTCGGGGCCGATGTTCAAGAGCAGCCACTCGAGGAACGCATCGTCGCTGATGGTCGGTCCGGAGAGGTTGATCGAATAGCGAACGTTCTGGCGATGCAGCTTGTGGCGTGCGGCCTTCAAAAGCTCGAACACGCGCGTGATGACGACGTGATCGAGCTCCGCAAGCAACTGGTAGCGCTTCGCGGCAGGCATGAAGGTACCTGCGGAAACGAGTGTCCCGGATTCATCCGCGATCCGTATCAGCAACTCGTAACAGTCCGGTTCACCGCCGTCCTGCAAGCGATGCAGCGGCTGCGCGACGATCGAGAAGCGCTGTGCCTCGAGCGCCTTACGCAGTCGACCGGCAATCGCAACCTCGTCATCGCGACGAACGGTGCTGGGGTCGGTGTCTTGATAAACCTCGACACGACCGCGTCCGCTGTTTTTGGCGGCTCGACACGCGGCTTCGGCTGCAGCGAGCGCTTGGCTTACGCCGGAATCGCTCTCGGGAACAGCTGCAACGCCGAACGAAATGGATAACTTGGTGCGCAGTCCGTCGAGCTTGGATATTCGATCGCTGACGGTGCGGCTCAACTGCTCGGCGATCTTTCGCGCTTGCGGTAGCGCGGTGGCGGGCAGGTAGATCACGAATCGGTCTCCCGATAAGTGACATGCGCCGGCACCGCTCGGCAGATTCTTCTCGATGCTCAGTACATCGCCGACAGCGGCAATGGCGCGGTCGCCCACGGCGAAGCCCGCGAGCTTGTTCAAGACATGAAGCTGGTCGACGTTACCGTAGAGCACGCAACCGCTCGCGGTCGCCGTTCGCTCTTGAGCCGTGGCGCGCTCTTCGAAAACGCTCCAACTCATCAGACCAGCGGGGGGCTCCGGCACTTTGCGCTTCAACAGCGGCACGAGCTCCCCTGCGAGCTCCGTGATTTTCTGCGATTCGCGCAGCGTGAATTTCTCTTGCTCGACCGTGCGCAGTGCGATCACGAGACCGGTCACAACGCCTTCGGCGTTGCGCAATGCCGCCGCAATGAGCTTGCCGCATACCGGGCCATTGGCCACGCCGCGTAGCTTGTTAGTGCCGATGGCACTTGCCGACGCGCGTGCCTGTTCCATCAAGCCGGATGCGCCGTACTCCCAGACTTCCGTTAGCAGACGGGAGGCTGCAGCCGATCGCGAGATGTTTTTGGAGAGAGAGCCATCGCCGACGGAAATGCCTACAGCCACCGCCTCGATTTCCGCCTGGAAACGAGTCAGTGCCGCGTCCAAATCCTTGGACGATGAAACAGTCGGCCGGGTGGCCGACTCTGAGCCTCCGATAGTCGGAGACGCTGAGCGCGTCATGAGGTGCGCATCCGAGACCCTGAACGTCGAGACTCTAGCGGCACCCCAGCCCGCCCGAAGGAACTCGTTCGCACCCTGGGCCAAAATCTTTATGATTCGCGTGCCGACTGACGGTATTTTGCGAACGGGATCACAACGACATGTCGAAAGCCATTCGTCTAGAGCAGCATGGTGGGCCGGAAGTCCTAAAGCTGGAGGATGTTGACCTAGGTCCACCCGCGGCAGGTGAGGTCCAGGTTCGCCACACCGCGATCGGCGTGAATTTCATCGATGTCTACGATCGCACTGGCTTGTATCCCATGGAGCTGCCCGGAGTGCTCGGGCGCGAAGCCGCCGGGGTGGTGCAAGCGATCGGCAAGAAAACGCGGGGCTTTCGCAAAGGCGACCGCGTCGCGTACGTGCATCCAAAGCCGGGTGCTTATGCGGAAGCCCGCAATATTCCGGCGGAGCGCCTGGTGAAAGTGCCGAGTGGCATCTCGGACAGTCAGGCCGCGGCGCTAATGCTCAAAGGTCTCACCGCGCACTATTTGCTTCGTCGCACGTATCGCGTGAAGAAAGGCGACGACATTCTGGTTCACGCGGCCGCCGGCGGCGTCGGATTGCTGCTGATTCAGTGGGCGAAGTTTCTGGGCGCTCGCGTTATCGCTGTGGTGAGCAGCGATGAGAAAGCCGAAGTCGTCAAGAAGCACGGCTGCAAGACTGTTTTGATCTCAGGTCGAGACGACATCATCGCGAGCGTTCGCAAGCTAACAAAAGGCGCGGGCGTCTCGGTGGTATACGACTCCGTGGGCAAAGACACTTTTATGCAGTCTCTCGATTGCTTGAAGCCGCTAGGCATGATGGTCACGTACGGCAATGCGTCCGGGCCACCGCCCGCGATGGTTCCGCTGGAGCTTTCGAAGCGCGGCTCGCTATTTCTCACGCGGCCGACTTTGTTCTCTTACATCGCTAAACCGGAAGACCTCATCGCCGGCGCGCGCGAGCTCTTCGCAGTGGTGAAGAGCAAAAAGGTCAAAGTGCTCATCGGTCAAACTTATGCGCTGGCCGATGCCGCGCAGGCGCATCGCGATATGGAAGCGCGTAAGACGACGGGGTCGACGGTGCTGATGCCGTGAAGGTGGTTCAGTCTGCGGTGGCGATCCGTTCGAGCGCGGAGTGACCTAGCACGCTCGTGATCACAGCCGCGAGCTCCTCCGGCTCAACGGGCTTTGCGACGTGGTTTTGATAACCGGCTTGGAGGGCACGCAAGCGATCTTGCATGGAGGCGTACGCCGTCACGGCGATGGCTGGAGTGTGGCCGCCGACGTTCGGGTCCAGCGCTCGCACTTGCTCAATGAGCGCGAAACCGTCCATATCCGGCATGCCGAGATCCGCGAGCAGCACATGCGGCTTGAGCTCGAAGAGCAGCGTCAACGCGGTGGGGCCCGAACTCGCGAGAGAAACTTGAGCGCCATAGCCCTGCAAAATATTCGCCATCAAATCACGAGCGTTCGGATCGTCATCGACGACGAGCACGTGCACGCTGTTCAATCGCGACGAGCTCCCTGTTCTAGCCGGCGCGAGGGCTTCCGGAACGCGCGCACCCGGAGCTGTCGGGCGCACGGGTAATCGTATGGTGAATGTGGCCCCGCGTCCTTCACCCTCGCTGGATGCTTCGACCGTGCCGCCGTGCAGCTCGATCAAATGGCGCACGATGGCGAGGCCGAGGCCGAGACCGCCATGCCGGCGACTGATCGAGCCGTCTTCTTGCCGGAAGCGATCGAACACATAGGGCAGGAATTCGGCATTGATGCCTTGCCCGCTGTCGCGCACGGTGATGTCCGCCTGGCCGTTGCGCTGGGCGAGCACGATCTCCACCTGCCCACCGCTCGCCGTGAATTTGATGGCGTTCGAGAGCAGATTGCAAACCACTTGCTGCAAGCGAGCAAAGTCGCCGCGCAACGAGCCCGCGCTAGTGTCGAGCAGCGGCACGAGCTTGATGTTCTTGGCGTGAGCCGCCGGTTGCATCGTGAGCAAGGCCGCTTGGATGACGCGACGGGGATCGACGAGCGCCAGCTCCAAAGCCACTTTGCCTGTCACGATGCGCGAGACATCCAGCAAATCTTCGATGAGACGTTTCTGCGCTCGCGCATTGCGATCAATGGTTTCGAGCGCGCGCTCTTGCGTCGGCACATCGAGCCGCCGAGTGCGCAACAGCGTGATCCAACCAAAGATGGCGTTCAATGGCGTACGCAGCTCATGCGACATCGTCGCCAGGAATTCATCCTTCAATCGACTCAGCTCTTCCGCTTCCGCGCGCAGGACTTTCTCGCGTTCGAGCAGCGCTTCACGCTCGCGCTCGGCGCGCATGCGTTCCGTTATTTCCGCTTGCAGTCGTTCGTTGCTGTTTTGCAGCTCCGCGGTGCGCTCCGTGACGCGCCGTTCGAGCGCTTGGTTCGAGCGAGCCAAGGCCGCGTGGGCTTGATATAACTCAACGAACACTCGCACTTTGGTCCGCAGCACTTCCGGAACCACGGGGGAGAAGATGTAATCCACGGCGCCAAGTCGGTAGCCGAGCGTGGTTTGCACCTCGTCCGCGTAGGCGGTGATGAAGATGATGGGTGTGTGCCGTGTGCGCTTATGCTGACGAATGAGATTCGCGGTCTCGAGCCCGTCGATATCGGGCATGTTCACATCGAGCAGAATGACCGCGAAGTTATCTTCCAGCACCCGTTTTAAGGCTTCGGCGCCGGAGCGTGCGACTACGATATCCGCGTCAACGTCTTCGAGCACTGTCCGGAAAACCAGAAGTTTCTCGGGCAGGTCGTCGACGATGAGGATCCGCGCTCGGTCCGATTGGGTCATAAGCTCTCAGCTGTTTGTCTGCTCGCCCATTTCTTCAGGCCCATCACTACGTGGGCTGATGCAGCCATGCGCGCAGCACGGCCAGCAAGTCCATGGTATCGACGGGCTTCGACAGATAATCCCAAGCCCCCGCCTCGATGCATTTCTCGCGATCGCCCTTCATGGCCTTCGCCGTCACTGCGACGATCGGTAGATCACGCTGCTCGGCGTTCTTGCGGATCTCTTGAATCGTCGCGATGCCGTCCATCTCCGGCATCATAATGTCTATAAGCACCACATCGATTTTCGGATCGTTGCGCACATGCTCGATAGCCTCGCGGCCATTGTCCGCCGATACGATGACCATGCCTTCTTCGTCGAGTACTGTAGCGAGTGCGAAGATGTTGCGCATGTCGTCATCAACGATCAAGACTTTACGTCCGGCCAACACCTTTTGAGATTCATGCAGATCGACTAGCGCAGTGCGACGGGTATCGGACATGTCACCGATCTCGCAATGCAAGAACAGTGTGGCCAGTTCGATGAGTCGCGGCCGCGAATGAGCCTCTCGAATGGTGACGCGGCCTTCCAGCCGGCGACGCAGATCGTCGTAGATGCTTTCCGCGGATTCAACCCGCGTTCCGTACATCAAAACGGGTAAAGGTCCGAGCGCTGGCCGTATATCCAGCGACGTTTCGAGCTTGGAGAAATCCGGCAAGTCCGCGTCCGTACCCACGATGGCGCAGTCGATTTGCCGATCGCGCATGATTTCGAGGGCTTGCTCGCCGCTGCTCGCCCCGAACACCTGGACATCCTCACCGCTCAGCGCGGCGACGACCTGCTCGCGCTCGTCCGACTCCGGCATCAGCACCAGGAGGTTACGCACTTTGCGGTCGACGAAGATCTTCAGATCGTCGAGCCCTTTATCGAGAACGTCTTTTGAATGAATCGGCTTGGGAATGAAGCCCGCCACGCCCGCATCGAAGGCACGCCCGCGCGCCTCATCCGTCGAGATCACACAGATGGCAATGTGGCGGGTATACAGATCGTTCTTCAAACGGCTCAACACGCGCCAGCCGTCCATGTCCGGCAGGTGCAAATCCAAAGTGATCGCGGCCGGTGAGAAGTCGCGGGTCAAAGTCAGCGCGCCTGTGCCGGTGGACGTAACCAGTCCTTTGAGACCTTTGGCGCGCGCCGCATCGAGCAAGAACCGGGAGAAGGCGAGGTCATTCTCCACGATCAACAGCACCTGATCGCCGGATTCGATGTTATCTCGATCGTCTTGCGCTTCATTGAACAGGAAGCTGTGCTCTTGCGCGGCTTCGAGCGTCGGGATGATGTGCGGCGCGATGATATCCAGGCCGTTCGCTCTCATTGGGATCGGCTCGAGATCGGAGGACAGCGCGCGCGTGCGCATCGTGCGAGCGGCATTGAAAGTATGCGGCAAATACAGAGTAAACACGCTGCCGCGACCCGGCGCGCTCGATAGCCGAATCTCGCCGCCGAGCAGCTTCGACAGCTCGCGGCTGATCGCAAGGCCGAGCCCGGTGCCGCCGTATTTGCGGCTGGTGCTGCCGTCTGCCTGCTGAAACGCCTCGAAGATAATTTGCTGCTTGTCGCCTGAGATACCGATGCCGGTATCCGCAACGGCGAACGCGATGATCTCGCCGTTGCGCGCGAGCTCATCGTTCAGGCCGAGACCGCTCGCATCTGCCGGCGCGATGGTCAGCGTCACTTGCCCACGATGCGTGAACTTGAACGCGTTCGAAAGCAAGTTCTTTAGAATCTGCTGCAACCGCTTCGCATCGGTGACCATCGACTTCGGCATGCCCTCGTCGATGTAAACGGAGAACCCCACACTGCGCGATTCCGCCACGTGACGGAAGTTGCGCTCGACATGCTGACGAAGCTCATCGAGCCACATCTCGCCCGTGTCGACGGCGACCGTGCCCGACTCGATCTTCGACAGATCGAGAATGTCGTTGATGAGCATGAGCAAGTCGTTGCCGGAGGAATGAATCGTCCGCGCGAACTCCACTTGCTTGCCGGAGAGGTTACCGTCGGTATTGCGGGTGAGCTGATCGGAAAGAATCAACAAGCTGTTGAGCGGCGTGCGCAGCTCATGCGACATGTTCGCGAGGAACTCCGATTTGTATTTCGAAGTGAGCGCGAGCTGCCCGGCCTTATCTTCGAGCGCCTGGCGCGCCTGCTCCACTTCGCGATTCTTGCGCTCCACTTCCTCGTTCTGGTGCACGAGCAGCCGGGCTTTCTCTTGCAGCTCCTGATTCGTTTGCTGCAACTCCTGCTGCCGGCTCTGCAATTCCTGGGCGAGCGATTGCGACTGCTGCAGGAGATTCTCCGTGCGCATGTTCGCTTCCATCGTATTGATCACGATGCCCACGCTTTCCATCAATTGCTCGAGGAAGCTTTGATGACCGGAGCTGAAGCGCTCGACCGAAGCGAGCTCGACCACGCCCTTCACCAAGCCTTCGAATACGACCGGCATCACGAGAATATTTCTCGGCAGCGTTTCGGAGAGTCCCGAGGAAATTCGAATCGCCTCCGCGGGCACGCCGGTCAGCAGAATTTTCTGCTTGTCCACGGCGCACTGACCGATCAGGCCTTGCCCCAACTCCAACTCCTTTCCGTGAGAGCTCTGGCCGCCGGAGGCATAGCTTGCGAGAAGCTTCAATCGAGGCGCGTAGCGTGCGCCGTCGAGCACATAGAACTCGGCTTGCTGCGCGCCGACCACGGGTGCGAGCTCCGAGAGAATCATTTGTCCGACCGTCACCAGGTCTTTCTGACCCTGAAGCATGCGGCTGAACTTCGCAAGGTTCGTCTTGAGCCAATCTTGCTCAGTGTTCTTCTGCGTGGTATCGCGCAGATTGCGAATCATCTCGTTGATGGTGTCTTTGAGCGCGGCCACTTCGCCTTGGGCTTGAACTGCGATAGAACGCGTCAGATCGCCTTTGGTTACGGCTGTGGCTACCTCAGCGATGGCCCGCACCTGCGTCGTGAGGTTCGCAGCGAGCTGATTGACGTTTTCCGTGAGATCTTTCCACGTGCCTGACGCGCCGGGTACTTTGGCTTGTCCACCCAGCTGACCTTCGACGCCGACCTCACGCGCAACAGTGGTCACCTGATCCGCGAATGTGGCGAGCGTGTCCGTCATGCTGTTGATGGTGTCGGCGAGCGCGGCGATTTCGCCTTTCGCTTCCACAGTGAGCTTCTGTTCCAAATCGCCATCCGCGACCGCGGTAACGACCTTCGCGATGCCTCGCACCTGGCTCGTGAGGTTGCTGGCCATGAAGTTCACGTTGTCCGTGAGATCTTTCCAGGTGCCGGACACGCCTTCGACGCGCGCCTGACCACCGAGCATGCCTTCCGTACCTACTTCGCGCGCCACGCGCGTGACTTCCGATGCAAAGGATCGAAGCTGGTCCACCATCGTGTTGACGGTGTTCTTCAACTCCAAGATTTCGCCTTTAACGTCGACAGTGATTTTTTTGGACAAGTCGCCCGCCGCGACGGCTGTGGTGACTTCCGCGATGTTGCGCACTTGGCTCGTGAGGTTGCTCGCCATCGAGTTCACCGAGTCGGTGAGATCTTCCCAAGTGCCGGACACGCCCCGCACTTGCGCTTGTCCCCCGAGCGCGCCTTCCGAGCCCACCTCGCGCGCCACGCGCGTGACTTCCGCCGCGAAGGAGCTGAGCTGATCCACCATCGTGTTGACGGTGTTCTTCAGCTCTAAGATTTCGCCCTTGACGTCGACCGTGATTTTCTTCGACAGGTCGCCGGCCGCGACGGCTTTCGTCACTTCGGCGATGTTGCGGACCTGACTCGTGAGATTGCTGGCCATGGAGTTGACGCTCTCAGTGAGGTCTTTCCATGTGCCCGAGACGCCTTGGACGTCCGCTTGTCCACCGAGCTTGCCCTCGGTGCCGGCTTCGCGCGCCACGCGCGTGACTTCCGCCGCGAAGGATCGAAGTTGATCCACCATCGTATTGACGGTGTTCTTCAGCTCTAAAATTTCGCCTTTGACGTCGACAGTGATTTTCTTGGACAAGTCGCCCGCCGCGACGGCCGTGGTGACTTCCGCGATGTTGCGCACTTGGCTGGTCAGGTTACCGGCCATGAAATTCACGGAGTCCGTGAGATCTTTCCAGGTGCCGGACACGCCTTCGACGCGCGCCTGACCACCGAGCATGCCTTCCGTGCCTACTTCGCGCGCCACGCGCGTGACTTCCGATGCAAAGGATCGAAGCTGGTCCACCATCGTGTTGATGGTGTTCTTCAACTCCAAGATTTCACCTTTGACGTCAACGGTGATCTTCTTGGACAAGTCGCCCGCCGCGACGGCTGTGGTGACTTCCGCAATGTTGCGCAACCGATCCGACACGTTGAGCGCCATGGAATTCACGGAGTCCGTGAGATCTTTCCAAGTGCCCGTCATGCCCTTGACGGTGATTTGACCGCCGAGCCGGCCGTCGTGACTGATCTCACGCGCCACGCGCATGACTTCCGCGGAGAACGTGCCGAGTTGCTCGATCATGCGGTTGATTGACGTCGCGGTGTACAAGAACTCGCCTTGCAACGGACGGCCGTCCACTTCGAGCGCCATGTACTTGCTGAGATCGCCTTCTGAGAAAGCGCTGATCACACGGGCGACCTCAGTGTTCGGATGCACGAGATCGTCGACCAGCCAATTGACGCAAGTCACGGAGTCGCGCCAGAAGCCGCTGACATCGCCGAGTGTTGCGCGCTGCTTGATACGGCCTTCGGTGCCGACGACGCGGCTCAATCTTTCGAGCTCGGTAGCCAGACGAATGTTGAGCTCGACGACATCGTTGAAGGCTTCGGCCATGCGGCCGTAGTCCCCGGGCCAGGCCACCGGCAACCTCGCACTGGCGTCGCCCCGCTTGATCGCAATGAGCGCGCTCAGTACTTCCTTTTCCCAGTTGCCTTCGACCGCTGGAGTTTCCTTGAAAACGTGCATGGCGCCGGCCCACTTTTTAGATAAGGATCAATATAAGTCGCGCTCGCGAAAGGCGGCAAACGCAACGGCCGTCGCGATTCTGCGACGATCCCGTCAAAAGGGGAATACGGTTTAGGCTACGACATGTAAGGTGCGCGTGGAGCGGCCAATGCCCAAGGCGCCGCTTCGCACCACTTCCAGAAGCTCAGACCGGGCGCCCAACTCGCCGATGAACGAGTTGATTTCGGCTTCGCTTGCCGTGAGCTCCACGATGAAACATTCCAGGGCCGGCACGAGCACACGCCCGCCGGTGCGCACCACATAGCCGCGAATGCCATCCGTGTTTTCGGGGCGCACTTTGAGTTTCAACAACACGAGCTCGCGTTCGAGATGCTCGCCGAGCGTCATGTCGTCCACGCTGACGACATCGATGAGCTTGTTCAGTTGATTGACGATTTGCTGTATGACCGCGTCCGAGCCCTTAGTGACGAGCGTGATGCGGGACACCGTCGGGTCGTCCGTCGCGGCAACCGAGAGAGACTCAATGTTGTAGGCACGGCTGGAGAAGAGGCTGGCGACGCGCGTGAGCGCGCCCGATTCGTTCTGCAGTAAAACCGCAATAATGTGTCGCATGGATTCGATGGCCATATATCAATAAAAGGCCGCAAAACACGGCAATCTTCCGGATGGGGACTACCGAGAATACCGTTTTGCGCCTCGCGCACAAGCTGATAGTCTCTGAGGTCTCCCATGAAAGACACAGTCATAATGGCCCGTCCGGCCGAGCATCCAAGCGCAGGTCAGCGAATGACCGGCGCGCAAGTCATCGTCCAGACATTGGCGGACGAGGGCATCACGGCGATTTTCGGCTACAGCGGCGGCGCCATCTTGCCGACCTACGACGCTGTCTTTCTGTACAACGAGCAGCAGACCGCGAACGGTGGTCAAACCATCCCGCTCATTGTGCCGGCTAACGAGCAAGGCGCCGGGTTCATGGCAGCCGGCTACGCCCGTGCGACAGGTCGGGTCGGGGTCTGCATCGTCACGTCCGGTCCAGGGGCCACGAACACCGTTACCCCCGTACGCGACTGCATGGCAGACTCGATTCCCATCGTGGTCATTTGCGGCCAAGTGCCGACGGGGGCCATCGGAACAGATGCTTTCCAGGAAGCGCCTGTTGCGTCGATCATGGGGTCGGTCGCCAAGCACGTGTTTCTGGTCACGGATCCCTCCAAGCTCGAAGCTACGATCCGTACCGCTTTTGAAATAGCTCGAACCGGCCGACCCGGCCCCGTTGTCATCGACGTGCCGAAAGACGTGCAGAACTGGACAGGCGCGTACTTCGGCACGGGTACGCTTCCGGTCCCTGGCTATCGACGCCGCATGCAGGAGCTGGCAGATCAGGCCATCAGCCCGCGCGAAGCGGCCAAGTTTTTCGAGATGCTGGGCGAGTCCAAGCGTCCCCTCATCTATAGCGGCGGAGGCGTCATCAATGCGGGCGCGTCAGACGTGCTTACCCAGTTCGCCGCGACCCTCGGCATTCCGGTGGTCACTACGCTCATGGGCATCGGCGCGTTGGATACCACACACCCGCTGTCCATGCGCATGCTCGGCATGCACGGCACCGCGTTCGCCAACTACGCCGTAGATGATTGCGACTTTCTTATCGCCATTGGCGCGCGCTTCGACGACCGAGTGGCCGGCGCGCCGGCTCGCTTTGCGAAGAACGCCAAGCGGATCGCGCATTTCGACATCGATCAGGCGGAAATCAACAAGGTGAAGCGCGTGCACTGGAGTCACGTCGGCTCCGTGTCGGACGCGCTGAATGCTTTGCTTGCCTACGGTCAACGTGAGAAGTTTGAACGCGACTATTCGTCGTGGTACGCAGAAGTCGCCGAGCTCAGGCGTGCTCATGCGATGAACTACGATCGCGAAAGCCCACTCATTCAGCCGCATTATGTGCTGGAGGAGATCAACAAACAGACCCGTGGTGAAGCCATCGTCGCCACCGGCGTCGGTCAACATCAGATGTGGGCCGCCCAGTACTGCGATTTCCGCGCGCCGCGTTTGTGGCTCACGTCCGGAAGCATGGGCACCATGGGGTTCGGTTTGCCCGCCGCCATCGGCGCGCAAGTGGGCAATCCGAAGCGACTGGTCATCGATGTGGATGGCGATGCCAGCATCCGCATGAACATCGGTGATCTGGAAACCGTCACCACGTATAACCTTCCCGTGAAAATCGTCGTGCTCAATAACTGCGGCGACGGCATGGTGAAGCAATGGCAGAAGCTCTACTTCGATGGCCGGCTTTCCGCGACAGACAAATCGCTCCACAAAAAAGATTTCGTGAAGGCCGCGCAGGCGGATGGGTTCAACTACGCCGTGCGTTTGAATCGCAAGGAAGACGTGCCGCGCGTCATCGAAGAATTCATCCGCTTCGATGGTCCGGCTTTCCTTGAAGTGATGATCGATCCAGACGCCTATGTGTATCCCATGGTGGGGCCGGGTCAGAGCTACGAAGCGATGATCACTGGTCCATTCATCGCTTCGCGTAACAAAATCGACATCCAGAGTCCCGGTTCATCCGAGATGTTCTGATCGTTGCCGCTTTGTACTAGCCACCAAGGAGCCGCGTCCACCGCGCGGCCACACTCATGAAATATCTGCACACGATGGTTCGCGTCGGCGACCTTGACACCTCGTTGCGTTTTTATCGGGACGCGCTCGGCCTCAAAGAGCTTGCTCGCAAAGACTCTCCCCAGGGCCGCTTCACGCTGGTGTTTCTCGCCGCGCCCGGCGATGACTCCGCGCAAGTGGAGCTCACTCATAACTGGGATCCGGAGATCTACACAGGCGGTCGTAACTTCGGCCATCTCGCCTACGCCGTCGACAATATCTACGAGACTTGTCAGCGACTCATGGACTACGGCGTAACGATCAATCGCCCGCCGCGCGACGGGCACATGGCGTTCGTGCGCTCGCCGGACAACATCTCAATCGAGCTGCTGCAAAGAGGCGCATCGCTGCCGCCCGCGGAGCCCTGGAAATCCATGGCGAATATCGGCCAGTGGTAACGTGACCGCGGCCAGCACAACACAATCATTCACGGCGGCTTCGGACAATCTCAAAGGCATAGCGGCGATGGCGCTCGCCGTTCTGGCCTTTTCGTGCATGGATGTGCTGCTGAAGTTGTTCTCGCAGCACTACGCTCCGATGCAAATCAGCGCGATGCGCGGCGTGGCGTCATTGCCTTTCATGTTGCTCGCCATCGCCGTTACCGGAAGATTGCGTAGCATCAAGCCCGTTAGATTTCGCCTGCATTTGCTGCGCGGCGTGCTGTCTGTCGTGATGATCTTCGGATTTGTGTACGGCGTAAAAGTGCTGTCGCTCGCAAACGCTTACGCCATCTATCTCTCGGCGCCGCTGCTGATCGCAGCGTTGTCCGTGCCCATGCTCGGCGAACGGATCGGCTGGCGCAGATGGGCCGCGATCTGCGTGGGGTTGGTTGGTGTCATCGTCATCTTGCGTCCTTCGTCTTCCAATATTTTGAGCCTCGGGGCCGTGGCCGTTTTTATCTCCGCTTTTATGTACGCCATGAGCGCTGTCGTTGTGCGCGTGCTCGCGCGAACGGACACTGCGGCGAGCACCATTTTCTGGCAGCTCGCGTTGCTCTCTTTGTTCGCCGGGGTACTGTCTATCTCGCAATGGCAGCCGATTCGGAGCGAGCACTTCGCCTGGCTGGCCGGTGTCGGTTTGTTCGGCGCGATCGGGCAATGGTTGATTACGACCGCCTTCCGCACGGCACCGCCATCTGTCGTCGCGCCCTTCGAATACAGCTGCTTGCTTTGGGGCATCTCCTTCGACTATCTGCTTTGGGATGCGTTGCCCTCCAGCCGCGTGTATCTCGGCGGCGGCATTGTTATCGCGAGCGGGCTCTATCTTCTCTGGCGCGAGCGCTTGGCTTATTTGACCGCCACTCAGGCGCTGAGCGCGCCGCCATAGGCACATGGATTGCTAGCGGCATTCGCCTTCGAGCTGCTCGCTGATCCATAACAATGAACGAAATGTGGGATGTGGTCGTCGCCGGCGGCGGTACGGCCGGCATGAGCACCGCCATCTTTGCGGCACAACGCGGTGCCCGTGTATTGGTGGTCGATTCGGCACCCTGTCTCGGCGGCAGTCTCAGTATTTGCGCCGGCCGGATTAGCGCCGCGGCGACTCGCCTGCAGGCCACGCGCGGCATCCATGATTCACCGCTGCATCACTTCGAAGACGCCATGCGCATTTCACGGGAAAGCTCGGATGCGCGCGCCTTGCACCGAGTGATCGATCACGCCGCCGAAACCTTGCATTGGCTGCTGGATATAGGCTATCGCGCGTTGCCATCGCACCCCGTCATCGATGACGAGCAACACGAGCCGTACTTAGTGCCTCGCACGTATTTCAATGAAGGCGGTGCAAAGAGCATTCTGGATGCGATGCTGCCCTTGTATCGATCCCAAGAGCGCGCCGGAAAAATCCATACGATGCTTGGCACGGAGGCGATCGGCGCGACGCAGACAGCCGATGGCGGCATCGCATCGTTTCGCGTGCGTGACGAGTCCGGCGCGACCTGCGAAGTTCGCGGCAAGAGCTACGTGCTCGCAACCGGCGGCTACGCCAATTGCGCCGAGCGGTTTCATCGTTGGACTCGGCAAGCGCACTTCCCTTCAACGCATGCTCACAATCGCGGAGGCGGTCATCAGATCGGACTGGACGCAGGCGGCGTAATGAAGCACAACAACAAGTTCATGTGCACCTTTGCCGGCGTCAGAGATCCGAGCGACTCCTCGCGCTGCGCAATGCTCACGTCTTTGACTCCCCAGCGTCGTCGACCGTGGGAGCTATTCGTCAATCTCGAAGGCAAGCGCTTCATGGCCGAGGACGAGCCGAGCGCGCACGCCCGTGAACGAGCCTTATTGGCGCAAGCGGATCTGTCGTTCTGGGCCATTTACGATGCAGGTCTCGCGGCCGCGGCGCCCGAGCCTTTCGTCACCGGTCTTTCTCTCGATGCGCTCGCAGCGCTTTGGAATGAGCATCCCTCATTCAAGCGCGCCGGCTCAATCGGCGAGCTCGCGCGAGAATGCGGCATCGATGCCGGAGCGCTCACGCGTACCGCGCAGGTTTACAACACCGCGGTCTCCGAACAACTCGACGCCGCGTTCGGCCGAAAGTATTTGCCGCGATCCTTAGGATCCGGTCCCTATTTCGCCATTCTCCATCACGGCCTCTCGCTCGTCGGCTGGGCGGGGCTCGATGTCGACGAGCAACTCAATGTGCTCAACGGCGAGGGCAAGCCGATCCCTCATCTGCACGCCGTAGGCGAAGTGCAAGGCTTCGGACTCGTAAATGGCAATGCATTTATAGGCGGCATGGGCTTACAACCCGCGCTGACCTTCGGCCGACTGCTCGGCCAACGCGTACTGCACTGGTAAGCCCCAAAGGAAATCACATGCCCACCCTGCTAACGACCGGCGCGGGCCGCGGTATCGGCCTCGAGCTCGTGCGGCAATACGCCGCCGACAATTGGACCGTCATTGCGTGCGCTCGCGCCCCTGAGAGTTCGAGCGAGCTTACGCAACTAGCGGAGCGCTCCAAAGGTCGCGTAAGCATTCATCGGCTGGACGTCACGGATTTCAGCGCAATCGACGCACTGGCCAAAGATCTCGACGATCGACCCATCGATGTGCTCATCAACACAGCGGGAATGATGGGACGGACAACTTCGTTCGGCTCATCGGACTACGCAGAGTGGGAACAAGTGTTTCGCCTGAACGCTTTTGCGCCGACCAAGATGGCGGAAGCATTCGTTCAACACGTTGCGCGCAGCGAGCAGAAAAAGATCGTCTCACTGACTACGCAGATGGCATCGATTGCGAAAAACGAAATGGGTGCGTTCTACGCGTATCGAGGTAGCAAAGCAGCCTTGAATGCGATCATGCATTCCATGTCGATCGACCTCGGACGAAAGCAGGGAATCGCGATTGCGCTAATCCATCCAGGATGGGTGCGGACAGACATGGGCGGAAAGCAGGCGCTGATTGAGGTCGGGGCGAGCGTGTCCGGGATTAAAAAAGTGATCGCCGCCCTGAGCAAAGCCAACACCGGCAAGTTCTGGAATTTCGACGGCACCGAAATCCCCTGGTAACGCCGTTCTTACCACCCGCAGTAGATGTTCAACGCTTCCGCCGAGTGTGGCGTGGCGTTCCGTTCGCGACGTTCAGCGCCGCGCGTCCTCAAGCGAGATCACGATGCCATCCCCCCCATCCGCATCCCGAAGTCTCGTAGTGGATAACACCGCAGCGAGCGCATCTTGCGGCGACAATCCACTGACCGATCCCCTCAGCACGACCTTGCCCGCTTCAGCTTCACTCCCCGCATTCGCGAACACGACAGGCTCCCCCAGCTCACGCCCGACCCAACTCAGGAACTCGACGAGCGGCTTGCCGTCGATGTTCATCGTCGGCGCCAGGTTCGCGACCCAATCCCACTCCGCGCCGTGCGTATCGATGTTCATCCGATCGACTTCGCCGTTCGCACCCACGGTGAGCTGTTCACCGGCGATTCCGCTTTGCAGGATGCCTTGCGTTGGCGTGAGAGCGACGCGCCCTTCGCGAACTCGCACTTGAATGGCGGACGATGCCAGCCGAACCTCGTATTGCGTACCGAAGTGTTGAACCGCGCCTACGGGTGTTTCAATGCGCAAGCGGCGTTCTGCCGTCGGTACACCGGGCGAGTCCACATAGATGCCGCCAGAGTCCATCGAAGCGCGATGCGCGTCGGCGAATTCGATTCGAGTGTTATGGTCCAGCCGCATCGAGATGCCGTTCGGCAAAGCGAGGGCGGCACGGCCATCCATGCTCGTCACCAGTTTTTCACCGCTGAGCAAGGGTTGGTTCTCGACAGCCGGGCGCGACCGTCCCCATGTACCCGCGATCTCTACATGGCCGGAAACGCGCGCAATGCTGGCAACGAGGATGGCCTGAGGAGACGTGACGAATCGTCCCATCCAAACCGCTAGCGCGGTGACTGCGATGCTCGCCGCCGTCGCAAGCAACAGCCAACGACGGCGCTTGGCCTGACGTTCCGCTACAACGGCCAGCCATTGTTCGCGCGCCGCCTCCCGCACCTGATTCGTCAATGCCTCGGACGGCTGCACACGCGCGCCAACCGCCTGCAGCACGCGCTCTATGTTGGTTTCGTCCTTTGAAGTAGTCATTCCAGACCCGCAACGATGTTTTCCGCTGATGCGCCGAACACCTGCTCGAGCGCCTCCCGGAACGAAACTCTTGCGCGCGCCAGCATTGATTGTACGGCCACTTGTCCGACGCCGAGCCGTGTGGCGATTTCATCCACACTCAGACCTTCGACGTACTTCCACTCCAACGCATCCGCGTATCGGGCCGGAAGTCTATCCAGAACGCTTTGCACTAGACGCCCAAGCTCGGAACGGCCGCAATTCTTGAGGAGATCGAACTCCTCGGGAGCTTCGATGGACTCAATGACGGCGCGCAGCTCCGGCTGATCGTCGATGAGCACCACTCGATCCGCGTGCCGTCGATGAATGCGAAGGAAATCCACCGCCTCACGCCGGCAAATTTGACAGAGCCAAGTGAACATCGCCGCCTCGCCGCGGAAATCCCCGAGCTTGCGCATCGCCTTGCTCAAGGTCCCCTGAACCACTTCCCGAGCCGCCTCGGCATCACCATTGAGCCGCGGCAGCACAAAACGATAGAGGCGTGCGAAATAGCTATCGAAGAACGCGTTGAATGCGCGCTCATCGCCATCGAGCATTCTTCGGACCAGCTCTCGTTCGTCTGCCAAGCCGCTTTCCAACTCGGAAGTCCTATTGGTATGTCGTATGACGCAGACGAGTGCCGAAATCAATCGGTCGGTTACTCGTAGCGATGCGCATGAAATAGCTCGTAGGCGGTCTGATAGTAAGCCACGGCCAAGTCGTTCAGCTTCGGATCCTTTGCCGCTGCGCGATAAGTGTCCGTGGAGCGATCGTAAGCAACATCCTGAACGGTCTTCCCGAGCCCCAGGATCGCAAGCGTACCGTCCTGATAAATCGCAACATCGTGGTTGTGGCTGAAGAAGGCGACCCGGTGCTCGGAAGGCGCGCGAAACGTGTCTTGGCCGAAGAACGGCGCGCTGTATGGCAAGCCCAGCAATCCGAGCACGGTGGGCGCGATGTCGATCTGCGTTGTGAGCGTATCGACTTGGCGCGGAGCCAGATGCTTGGGGCAGTAAAACAACATCGGAATCTCGTAGCTTTTGAGCGGAATCTCAGCGCGGCCATAGACGCGCGCGCCGTGGTCCGCAACCACCACAAACAACGTATTGTCGAACCATGCGTGTTTAGCGGCCTCACGCAGAAAGTAGCCTTGCGCGAAGTCTGCATAACGCACGCCGGATTCTCGCCCGCCACCCTGAGCTTTGACTCCCGGCACGCCCTCACGAAACGTGAACGGCTTGTGATTGGACGTAGTCATGACCAACGAGAAAAACGGCTTGCCCGTGGCATGCTGCTCGTCGAAATAGCTCAGCGCCCGATCGAATAGGTCTTCGTCGGAGACGCCCCACATGTTTTCAAAGCGGACGGGCGTGGGGATATCGCGGCGATCGATCACGTCGAAGCCGTTGTGGCCGAAGAAATAATTCATATTGTCGAAGTAGCCGTAGCCACCGTAGAGAAAGCTCGTTCGGTAGCCGAGATTGCGCATGACCGCGCCCCAGTTCGCGATGTTCTCGTTATTGGGGCGGCGCACGACGGAAACGCTAGGAATGGGCGGCAGCGAAGTGATGATGGCTTCGAGGCCTCGAACCGTTCGTGTTCCCGATGCGTACATATGACTGAACCAAACGCTTTTACGTGCGAACGCATCGAACTCGGGCGTCCAGTCGCGATTGGAACCGTATAAACGACTGAATTCCGCGCCGAACGATTCGCTGGCCACGACGACCACGTTGAGGCGGCCGAGGCCGTCCGGTTGACCGGCGAAAGAGCGGTTCACGAGCCCTTGGGACAGATTCGTAAAGCGGCCTGCGCCATGCGACAGCTGGGATGCGAGATTGGCGAGATTGCTCCGCCCATCACGCGTCGCGTAGTACGCGTGAAAATCCATTTCGTTGGTTCGCAGGGCGGTGATAAACGAGCTGGCGCCGTTTGCGGCGATTTCGTTGGCGATACGGTTGTCGGAAAACGGCGGCGCCGTGCCCGAGGGCGCGATCAATGCCGCGACGAAGGCGGCCACGAAGGCGCTGAACGCCGACGAGCGCTGTGCAAGGCCGGTGAATTTCTTGGACCCCTGTACCAAGTACGGCCGCAGCACAAACACGAGGACGGCCGCACCGACGACGCAGGCTATTCCCACCGTGGCGACCGGATACTCGGCGCGAATGTCGCCGATGACTTCGGTGGGATACATCAAGTAGTCAACGGCGACGAGGCTCAAGCGCGAATCGAATTCTTCGAAGAAGAAATACTCCACGACGGCCAGGAAGGCGGTTCCCGCCAAGAACAACCCCGCACCGGTGAGCAGGGTGATGCGCATGGCGCCGCTGCGATGCCATCGATCCGGCGTCAGCCAGAGAAAGATCGCGAGCGGCAGCAGCAGTTCGGCACACTCCATCAAATCGCTGATGACGCCTACCGGAATGATCCAACCGAGCTGAGACCATTCGACATGTTGCGCGCGCCCGAACGACCACCACAGAATGAGTCGCAGAGCCGCGCCGAACACGACATAAGCAATTGCGAGCGTATGCACCGTCGAGAACCTGATTTGTGCCGACTGCGGCTGCGTTTCGTCGAACGGTGAGCTCATATGATCTTCGTCCGTAAAATTTTGTTGTTGCAGCTGGGCGTCCAGCACAGCCCATGTTGGACGCGCGATGCGCTAAAAATCATTCGGCCCAGCTGCGGAAAACATAAGTGCTAGCATCGATTCATGCGTGACAGGCACGGTCGAGCGGCGCTTTTCCTGATGTTGGCGCTGCTGTGGAGCGTGCAGCTGTGCGCGATACAGCAGGGCCAGCCGCTGGGCGATGCGCTCGAAGAGTTGCGCCGCGCCGGCTTGCAGCTCGTATTCAGCTCAGCCTTGGTCGAGCCTTCCTTTACTGTTTCGGTGGATGCCGGACACGGTTCCGCGGAAGCCATAGCGAGACGGATATTGGCTCCGTATGGCTTGACGCTTGATTCCATCAGACCAGGACTCTTTGCCATCGTTCGGCGTGAAGCGAATACGAACGACGCCGGCGTCATCGAAATTCGGGTGGAAGAGCCGGACGGTCAGCCGATATCCAACGCAGCAGTCACGCTATCCAACCGGAGACTCACAGTCCGAACGGACGCTCGCGGCGTCGCACTATTTTCGGGCCTCGATCCCGGTCATTACGATGTCATTGGCACAGCGAGCGGCTTCGTCGACAGTCAGCTTCGAGGTCTGCAGTTGCAACGCGCCGAGAAACTCCGACTCTCCATGCCGCTAGCGCCCGTGCTGGGTCCGCTGCTCGAAGTGGATGTTTACGCGAGCCGCTATGCAGTGGATCGGCAGCATCCCACAGCCCTCGCGGAGCTGACTCGCGAGGATCTCGTCGCCCGTCCCGGGCTCGATCAGGATGCACTGCGCGTTACTCAATATCTGCCCGGCACGGCGTCGAATGCTTTGTCCGCACGCACTCACGTGCGAGGCGGGCGCGATGACGAAGTGGCGGTGTACTTCGATGGCGTACAGCTCTTCGAGCCGTTCCACTATAAAGACGTGCAGAGTTTCCTCGGCATTCTCGATCCGGGCGCGATCTCGAGCGTGGATTTCTTCAGCGGCGTATTTCCGACACGCTTTGGAAACCGTTTATCCGGAGTGCTCGACATTCGTCCTCGAGCTTGGAGCGGCCAGAACGCTCATGAGGTAGGTGCGAGCGTCCTGTACACGCATGTCTTGAGCCAAGGGCGTGTGGGCGATTGGCCCGTGGAGTGGCTCATGGCCGTAAGACGGAGCAACATCGAATTATTGGCGGATGTACTGGCACGCGGCGATATCGAGCCGACATTCCTGGATGGTCTCGGCCGCGTGCAATTCGATGTGGGTGAGCGATCCAAGATCGCGTTGGGCTGGCTGGTGCTCAACGACACGTTGAGCGCGAATCTCACGAGCAGCGGCGAGCAGGCGGAGATCGGCTATCGCGATGCGACCGGCTATGTGAGTTGGCAGTTCCAACCGAACGAATCGCTCGAAACCCGTGCATCGGCCGCTGTGACGGAGAGGCACACTGCGCGCGACGGCACATTGCGGCGCGAGCAGAACGTGCAAGCGTCTTTGGTAGACCGCCGACGCTTCGACACGATGGCTCTGCGCCTGGAGAACAACCTGCGTTTGTCCGATCGCTGGAGTGTCGAAAGCGGCGCGGAACTGTACGACTACGAAGCGGAGTACGCGGTCGCGGGATCTGCACAGTTCGATCCTGTGTTTGCCGCCGCACTCGGGCGCCCGAACAGCTTGCTGAGAGAGACCAATACGACCATCGAAGGCAAGGCCTATGCCGGCTACGTCTCGGTGCTCACATCGCTACCGCGCGACATCAGCTTGGATGTGGGATTGCGTTGGGACGCGCAGCGCTACGGCTCGCTATTGAGTGACGAGCAATATTCTCCCCGTGTGAGTCTCAAATATAACTACGACTCGGCGACCGTGTTTCGAGTGGGCTGGGGCTCGCTTGCGCAAGCGCAGCGCCCCGATGAGCTGCCCGTTCAAGACGGCGAAACGCAATTCAGCCCTGCACAGCGTGCGCGGCAAACGGTCGCGAGCGTGGAGCGTCGCATGAGCGGCGATGCACTGATGCGCTTCGAGTTGTTCGACAAGCGCATCGCGCGTCCTAAGCCGGAATACGAAAATCTGCTCGATCCCTTCGCCCTAGTGCCGGAGCTGGAGATCGATCGCGTTCGCATCGCTCCGGACCGGGCGCGAGCTTATGGGGCGGAGCTGAGCTTGCGATGGGATTCGCAGCGCACGTGGTCGAGTTGGGCGAGCTACAGTCTTGCGCGCGCGTTCGACTATTTCGATGGCGTGGCCGTGCCGCGCACCTGGGAACAGAAGCATTCGTTCGTTGGCGGGGTGGCCTGGACGGCGCGGCCCTGGACACTGTCCGCCAACGCCAATTGGCATACGGGCTGGCGGCGCAATCAGCTCACCGTCGCGTCGGTCGATGCAGGCGGCGAGCCGGTCCTGGCGCTGGCGCCCCGAAATCAATCGACGTGGGGCAGTTATTTCTCGCTGGATTTTCGCGCATCATGGGCCTATCGGCTCACGCACGGGTCTTTGGAGTCGTTCGTCGAGTTGGACAACGCGACGAATCACGGCAATCTATGCTGCGTCAACTATGAGCTGGCCGACGCTTCCTCGCCGTCCTCGATGAATAGATTGAACGGTGACTCCTCTACATGGCTGCCACGTTTCGTGCTTCTCGGCCTGACTTGGCAACTTCCCTGACGCAATGAATCTTAGATGCCGACCTTCGCGCTGCTGTTAGTTCTGCTGGCGGCCGCGGCGCACGCTACCTGGAATTATTTCGCCAAGAGCGCCGCCGGATCGAAACACTTCGTGTGGTTGTATTCTGTCGGCTCGGTCGTCTTGTACCTGCCGTGCGTTCTGTACGTGCTCACTGTGGAGCGGCCGCAGCTCGGGCCGATACACTTTCTCGCGTTGCTCGGTACCGCCGTGCTGCACCTCGGCTACTCTCTAATTTTGCAGGCCGGCTATCGCTCGTCCGATCTGTCGCTCGTCTATCCTTTGGCGCGCGGCTCCGGGCCTTTGCTGTCTTTCCTTGCCGCGATGGTGCTGCTGAAGGAGCGCGCCACCTGGCTCTCCTTCCTGGGGCTCGCACTCATCGTCACAGGGATCGTGCTGGTCGCCGGGTTCACGCATCGCCAGCACAAGGCGCCGCGGGCCGGAATCCTATACGGGCTCGGCGCCGGCGTATTCATCGCGGCCTACACCGTGAACGATGGTTGGGCGGTCAAGATGTTGCTGCTCTCGCCGTTCCTGGTCGACTTCACCGGCTCGTTGTCGCGCACGGTGGTGCTTGCACCCTTCGCGTGGCGAGACCGGGCGCGTGTGCGATTCGAGCTGGCTGCATATCTTCGACCGATCGCAGTCGTCAGCGTCTTAGGGCCGCTCGGCTATATTTTCGTGTTGTTCGCCATGCGACTCGCGCCGGTGAGTCATGTGGCGCCGGCCAGAGAGCTGGCCACGCTTCTCGGCGCCTACTTAGGCTCGCGTGTGCTGAAGGAGAAATCGGCGCCGCAAAGAATAGCCGGCGCTGCGTGCATCGTCGGGGGCGTGATCAGCCTCGCCTTTGCAAGCCCTGTTTGATCTCGCGCGGCCGAAGGACGGCAAGAAAAAGCCGCTCCCCTTTCGAAAGAGCGGCTTGGGACTTCAGGAACGTTTAACTGATGCCGTCGATGCGCTTCACGAGCTGCACGTGCGAGCGCACGTTGCACTTGCGAAAGACACGCTTCACGTGAGTCTTCACGGTATTCACCGATAGGCCCAACACTTCGGCAACGCGAGCCAGAGACTTGCCGGTGTAGAGCTCCGCGGCGACCGCGGCTTCCGCTGCGGTCAAACCGAAGGCGGCCCTTAGGTCTTCACGCAATACCGTGGCCGGCGGCGAGTCGCCGATGGTCAGCGTGAACAGGTCGCTCGGTGGCGGGGGTTGATCGGTCGCGGTCTCCGTGATGTTCTGCGCTACATGATGTAAGCGTAACAGCGTGCGGCTTTCCGCGGTCCCCACCGGCAGCGAAGCACGCCTTTCGGTAGACGTCATCGAGGTCAGCAGCCAGCTTTGCACGGAAGGCATCGAGAAGTTGAGCTTGCCGTAGAGGACTTGCGCCCAACCATCGTCCGTACACAAGCGTTGTGCTGCCGAATTCGCGATCACGACATTTGCGCTGGCGTCGAGCAAGAAGACGGCACGGCCGTCGGTCTCCAACATCCAGCGGGCCAGAGAGTTGATT
>Ga0307515_10005018_pt1 | contig 27006 bp, 28 predicted proteins | sample 17_EM_MG_FD_194513 | JGI IMG/M metagenome (GOLD analysis project Ga0307515, IMG submission 194513) | Populus trichocarpa ectomycorrhiza microbial communities from riparian zone in the Pacific Northwest, United States - 17_EM | ecosystem: Host-associated > Plants > Roots > Unclassified | place... | reverse complement strand
CGGGACCGAGCTTGATTTTAGCGACGGCCTTAACGGTAAGGGCTTCAATTTCCATAACCCTAACGCCAGCCGTACCTGCGGCTGCGGCGAAAGTTTTTCTGTATAAAATTATATACTTTATATATAAAAGAGGCTCCTTATTGGGGCCTTTTTTTGTTTCAGGTTTTTTTTAGAAACGGTTAAAAAATAGATGAACTAACGGCATTGTTATGTAAACTTAAGAGTAAACTGAGTTGTAAAATCTCGCGATGTTATGAAGGGGAAAGTGACAACAAAAAAAGGGCTGTCATGGTGAACCTGTCGAACCATAGCGGGCAAAGGCCTCTCCGCGCGACCCTTCGACAAGCTCAGGGTGACAGGCCTGCCCCCTTTTTAGTGCAGGTCTTCTGGGGGCCAGGTGCGGTAGCCGACCGGTGCTTTCGATGTGCACGGCTTACAAAAGTCACAAGTGACCCTCCCATGTACAGCCGCACAACACCTGCGCTAATGTGCGCCTATCGGGGCGGAAAAGTTTTTTTTATTTTCTCAACCCTCTTTGCGGCGCAAGCCGGAAGAGGGTTGGCCAGCGCAGCGTAGCCGGGGTGAGTCGTAGCCGGCGTTCAAAGCCAATGTTTGTCTAAAACCGAACTGCTTCATTAAAGTATAAAAATTAAGCGTTATAACCGGGATAATAACTAACTTGTACCAAACACCTATTAACCGTATCAGCTATGTCGTTCCTTTTTAAATTACCCCTTCTATTGTTATTAAGCGCACTGTTTGCTTTTAAACAAACAGATTATAAAGCAGATATAGAAATCATTAAAGCTTCAAGAGCAGCATCTAATAATGCTATTGCCAAACACGATGTTGATGGCATATCCAAATACTGGCTACCCGATTTTGTGCAAACCATAGGCAGGGGAATTACCACTACCGGGAAAGATAGCATAGCCGCAGGCTGGAAACAGCTATTTAAAATCAACAAAACCGTTGCATACGTACGTACCCCTGTAACCATTACCGTAGGCGATAACGGCATCATGGCCTGGGAAACCGGCAACTGGACAGCAGCAAACTCCTACAGTAAAGGCGGCAATTACTCGGCCATGTGGCGTAAAATTGATGGCAACTGGAAATTACAGGCAGAGTTGTTTGTATCGTTAAGGAAACTTTAAAACAAAAGAGGCTGTATCTGCGAGGGCACCGAAAATACACCAATAAAGCCGTATGCATCCGGCAACAGTGATCTTCGATCTCAAATCTCATATCTCACATCTCAAGTCTATAGTGGCGTACGCCCCGATAAAAATCGGGGCGCCAGGCTATCCACTCATACTGCACAGGCCTTATTCACGGGCCGGTACCCGTTTCTATCCTTTACGCGAGCTGCGGGTATACAAAAACACCCGGATGAAATTAAACATCCGGGTGTTGCATATTTATTACTTAGCATGGCGTTTACCTGTCAGCGGGCCTCAAGGCTGGAGCGACAAGTCCTTGCGGTAGCTGGGGGATTTTACAATTGGTTCAATTGGTATTCCTGAGGCAAAGCCATTTAGTAAAACGCACTGATGCGCTTAATTGGTAGATTAAGTCTTAATATCCCTATCTTTACATAAATGACATTAACGATCTGGATCACAACTATTTTTGGAGTACTTGGTTTATCGACAACCTTGTTTGTTGCATTTAAGCAAGGGCATTTTAAAAAGATAAGGTTAGAATTTAGTCCTGCTAAAATCATTAATCCGATTAATAACGGACTCATTGATTTTAATACCGGAAGAAAACCAAGAATCCCAGTTATTGCCATATTAAAGTTTTTCGAATATCATAAAACTGGTTACCAAGCTTTTTCCAGCCATATATATTTTTCTTTAGAAAACCGTTGCAAGTATGATATTGAAGACCTGCAACTGGTTATCACTTATCCAAGAAAATATTTTGACGAAAGCGACAAACGATTTTTTAATTCTGAGACAGTTGGTGAAGATGACAGTCATGTCGCTTACACTTTCATCGATGATGCCACTATACAAGTTAAATATAAATTTAAAAGCATACACCCATTCTCAATCAGGTCTGTCATGCACCCCGTACTACAAAACATTACCGAATTTAAGGAACCATTGGATATAGATGATGAATTCATTTCATCCGTAGGCACAAAGAATTTTTCTTTTTACAAAGTTGATGTTACCATTACAGCAAAAAACTTACCTAAACCAATTTATAGTAATTTTTGGGTTGTAAACATCTTAAATCGGTCTTACAGCGAATTTATGAATGACGAAAAGATATTTCTATACGACCTAACAAAGGTTTACCATTTCCCCAAGCACGTGCTGGAAATACATAAGATTAATTCATATAATCCCGGAAAGTATAAAAAAGAAGTTTTAGTGGTCAAACCGGAGTACCCGCAGATCAGTTACTCTCATTTCCCCCCAATCAAATCCCCATACGACGGCAAATGGAATTTCGAGCAAACAAGACTTAGTTAACCAATTAAAAGATAAATGCAATGAGCGTTCTTATACATCGAAGAACTTGATTTTGAGAACTTGTACGTACAAACCTTGCTGTCGGTAGGTAGTTTCCACTGTTCGAATGTCTCCGACTTAAAACTACTGTGCCTGTAGTTTATGATTACCGTATCTAAAGTAATTGGATTATTATACTTATAAACATAGAAAATGTTTAACTCTTAAAAAAAGTAGACCAAAACGGTTTTTTTTTCCTTCCCTAAGCTGGCGCACGCGTGCCGCGTGTGTCCAGATTGTTTAGCTCAATTATTGTCGCTTAGAAAAAGCCAAGCATAATTATAGTATTTTGTATAAAGCTACAATCATTCCTTAACATTAATCATCCTTATTAATTATCAACGCACACAAAGCCCGAATGAACTTAATATATCAGGGCTTAAAAGATTGCTTGGCAGAGCGTTTACCTATCAGCGGGGCACACGCGACACGCGTGCGCCAGCGGGGAGATGGTTAGGAGGAATGTTTTGTGCGCGTCTTATTTTTATTGAATGATTAAGGAACGTAGTCTAAATCCATTAAAGCTCTCTTTTTTTCGTTGAATAGTTTAATCGATTTCCCTATCTGTGACATAACGTCTGTCAACGCCTCATCGATGTTTTTATGGTTAAAAATCGATTTCTGTTTATATAAAACAGATGCATATTCTGGGAAAGGGGAAGTTTCCTCATAAATATCTAACATTCTTATAGGAATTATCAGGCAATTATCAGGATTCCGTTTTTCAACTATTATTTCTATTTCATTTTTCACAATTTGTTCATCAGATAGATAGTTAGGTGAGATTAAGCAAATAAATACCTCAGATGATCTAAGACTTTCAGCTATTTCTCTCTTCTCGTTGTCGCCAGGAATAACCTTGCTTTTATCCCATGTAACTAGGTTAAGTACTTTGGCGGTATTTTCAAAGTGTTTGAAGAATCTGTCTTTAATCGCTAAATCATTTTTAGAAAATGAAACATAGGCTTTTATTTTATTTGATCCAACAGATGTTCCAAAGGTATTGTCGAGTAGCGAGTTTATATATAGTTCTTCTAAGCTGAATAAACATCTATGAGTTTTAATCTCCTTATTTTGCAAACGTTTTAAAAAATCAAACTCATAATAATGCGGACTAGCGTTTTTGATGCATTGATTACAATTACAAGGGACCAGTTTTTTTACTTTGATATTTTTAAAACTGCTATTTATTTTATCGATATTATATAAAATGATAGCGAGAAAATCTTTTTTCTCTTTTCCATATATTTTAATTAAAAATTCTTTTTTTCCGTAAGTCTGAATTATTTCAGCTCTTGCTTGATCCCCCCGTCTTAATATAACACCCTCACGCCAGACCAGGTCTTGACTCTCAATGTATTCTTGAACTCTTACGATAAAACGAGTAATAATTCCCTTCGGCATAAATTCGTACTCATATTTTATTGTCAGATTATTCTCTTTCTCCCACTTGTAATATGGCTTATTTCTTTGCAGTAGTTCCGGCACAATATAGCTGTGCTCTTGACCTTCGATAGCATAACATAGTTCAAATTTCGTCATTAAAGCAATAAGTTCATCATGCATGAGTTTATAAAACTCATTATCCCATACTCTTTGGATATCACTTTTAGTGAAAAAGCCATTTCTCTCTATTACTTGGGAGTCGTCTAGAATTTTGTATACGCCTTGTGTTCCCCAATCAGGCTTTAGTATAATCCATCTTTTTAAAACGGGATTTTCTTGAAAATGTAGAAATATACCAATGTCATGAAAATATCCACTTAAGAGTTGGGCTTGTTTGGTATCGTATCCGCCCAGTTTATCACAAATTTCAAAATATTCGGCATCCGTAATGTATGGCTTCAAAATTGATTTTTTTTCTAGCTTCTCTCTGATCTCTACCCAACTCTTGGGTAATTCGTCGCCTACATGCGACAAGTTTTGGACCTCATATTGAATATATTCCTTTAATTTTTTAAGCTGATTGTTATCGTCAGCGAGGTTGAAAGAAAATGCTTTATGTAAATTACTGAAGCGCTCCCTCATGCCAGAAATATTTATACTTTTTTTCCTATTCTGTTTTTCATTTAAGCTAATAATTAACGGGCTATTCTCACTTAATAACTCGACAGTTTGGAGCCAATAATTAAAGTCGGTGTCTTCTGCTCTATTATCTGCAAGCAAGACATATAAGGACCTTTTTGTTAAAAAAAACTGATGTGTGGCGTGATAAATTTCTTGTCCACCAAAATCCCATATATTGATCCGAAATTTAAAATCATCTCTGTTATTGAAATAATAAGGTTGAATTTCTATCCCAAGTGTCGATGCTTCTAATGGATTAAGTTCGTAATTTTGATCAATTATTTTCCTCATCAAAGATGTCTTACCAGCACCAGGCTCGCCAATAATCAATAGTTTTGCTTCAAAAATTTTTCTTGTGCCTTTCTTTTTTTCTTTGATATAGTTTAAAATCGCTTCAGACCCTCGAGTGTAAATTTCTAGTGGCGGATCAATTACAGGATTGTTATCGTAATCAAACGTTTCTATGTTGAAGGACCAGTCCGGTAAATGAGTTAATTGATTGTTTTTTGCAAATAATATTTTTAAATTATCTAAATCCGAAAGCGCGTGGGGAAGTTCTGATAAATTATTTCTAGAAAGGTAGAGAACTTTAAGATTCCTTAGTTTATTGATTTCTGGAAATAGTTCTTTTAAGTTGCAGTCTTTTAAATCTAATACCTCTAGGTATTCAAACTCACTAAACCAGTTAGGTAACTTTTCAAGCTTATTACCGCTTAAATTAATTCTTTTTATAGACTTTATTTTTAACAAGTCTTCTGGGACTTCTTTTAAATTTAAAGTGCTAAGGTCAATGCTGTCACTTCTATATTTGATTACATTATCTATTTTAGCCAAATAGGATTGATTGATTTTATCCGATGAGTTCATTAATCCTCGTAATTAATTTCATCCAAACTATTTCCCTCTCAGCCTCGTTCATTTGTATAACCGTTTTTGATGGATCATTTATACACTGGAAATTTGATAGTTGTGGGTAAAGGGTAAATAAACACGGTTTTAAAATCACACTTAAAATTTTAACATCTTTTTTTTCGGCATCAAGCAAAACAGGGAGTTCGTTTTTCATAATGTAAGAAGAATTGAAAAAGTCTGCACTTATCAAAAGTACAGCCACTTTTGCTTTTGATAAAGCTGACTTGATTTCCTTTTCCCATTTCATTCCAGCTAAAATTTGTGAATCATCCCAAAAATCGACTTTGCCATTCAGTGCAGTAAAATGTCTTTTCAGACCCTTTAATAGTTTTTCGTCTTTATGGCTATAACTTATAAATACACTATTAACAGAGTCCATGGCTTTATTTTTTTTAAATATAATAAATCAAATCATATAATTACCCGAAGGCGGCAGCGAAAAGTAATTCACGGCGCAACTCGCGCGAGCACGGGAGAATGCCGAATATATTTTAGTATTGTAAAAATTCTTAATTGAATAATTTTTTGGTAGATTTATTGAACAATAACCAACCTTAACACTTTTGAAATTAGACAATTATGAAAATATTCGCCTTCATTTTAAGATCCTTTAATTACGTATTAAAAAGAGTAAAGACCGACGTAAACGTAGCTGCCCCTATCCAGATTTCTTCAACCGATCTCAGCATGCGCGCCAACGCTTACAGCTATATTGATCGAACAGATGAAGCCGAAACTATTTTTGAGAGAATTCAAAGTAATTCATCTTCGGTAATCGGGATTGGTGGCGTGAGGGGTGCGGGGAAGTCAAGCCTCGCGTTAAAAATCCTTGAAAAATGTAAAGCGGAGAAAAACTTTACCATACTTATACCTTCGCCAACGGCATACGATTCCAAGGAGTTTCTATTAACTATATATCAGTGCATTTGCGAGGACATAAAACTCAATCTTGAACAAAAAATAAAGTCAGCGGAAAATGTAAAACAAAGAGCTTACAGAAGAATTGCCAATAGCGCTAGGCTTATGAATTTCACAGTGTTTTTTTTAACTGCAATTGTATGCCTAATGCTATTGGGCCTTTTCAAATACAAATTTGTCCAACAAAAAATTGCTACAGTCACAAAACAAAATACATCAAGTGATTCGTCTATAAAGATCAATAAATATAGGATACAACAAGGGGGGCATTATTTATCAGAATATCGCAACGGGCGCGATACAACTAAATTCCATCAGTTAACTAAAAACATTTTTGCCGATTCAAGCAGATATATCCAAAATAACAAGCAGTACATCGCACTTACTAAAATAATTGATTCTTTAAAATTAAAGAACAAGACTGATTCTATTTCTCTAAAAGAAAACAATAACCAAGTACTTCCCGATTTAAAAAATAAAATTCAATTTCCAGAAATTTTAAACCCGTTTCCCACGCCGCTCGATAAAAATAATTTAACCCCTATGTATTTTAGTGGCATCATAATTTTTATGGGCTTACTTATTTTCATTACCTATAATTATTGCAGAAAAAAAATAGAATACCTCGAAAAGTATCCGAATGATGATAATTTATATAGTTTAACTATAGCAAAATTAGAGTGGTTGATTTACCAGGTAAAACTATCATCTGCAAATGAAGTATCGTTACCTGTTTCTAAATTTCTTGCTAAATTCTCCCGTTCAAAAGAATTACAGACACGTCCGTTGTCTTTACCGGGGGTAACATCAGATTTTAACGATTATATCTTGGAGGCAGTTTCCGTTTATACAAAAATTGTAATCTGCATTGATGAGCTTGATAAAATTGAAGACCCGGCAGAATTAAATGCACTATTAAAAGGGATCAAGGGCATTATTGGACAGGACAATACCCACTTTATTTTAACAGTTTCTGAGGATGCTTTGGCCAGGTTTTCAAACAGATTTCGAAAAGAACGGGATTTGATTGAAAGCTCTTTCGAAGAAATATATTTTTTAAACAAAATTGAGTTTACACTGGCGAGGCAAATCATCTCAGGAAAACCGACGATAGAAAAGGAACCCACAGATGTAAGCCACGATTTGCAATACCTACTTATTTGGCTATTTGGTAACGGCATACCAAGAGAGATAAAAAGGAATATACTGAATTTACACCGTAATCACATTAATATAGAAAGCTCAACCCCTTTTACTATCTGGTTTATTTTGATGAATTTATCGCTCGACTCTATGAAGTCTTGGGCCTTAGTTAACAGTACCAACGATTTTGAAACCTATAATTTTTTAACTTGCCTTAACAAAATAGTACTTACGCTGCCATCTGAAAAATTTTCGGCAGAAACCGGAGCCTTATGGTTCAACCATATCCTTAACTTTTTTTCCGGTTTGTATCCAATGAGGTTTTCCTATTGCCAGGACCAAAAGCAGATCAAAGTGTTAAATGAATCAGAGATTTCCGCTTTTGAAAAAGCAATATTCGAAACTTCAATCTTGTCTTTATCTTATTTACTGGTTGTAAAAAATTATAAAACCGGACTGGAAATAGGCAACCAGTTGCAAAAAACACTAAACCTGCTTCCTTATAGCTATTTATTGGCTGCAAGTGAGTTTTATTATTTTTTAAATGAACAAGGTATATATAAACTTGCCCCGACAGCCCCTGAAACACCGGAAACGCTTAAATTTTCATCAACACCCACCAATAAACCGATTTAGCAATTATTTACCAGGAAAAGATTTATCATTTCAAAAAATCGGTTTAGCATACCCGCAGCTTGCGTTAAGGATTGACGTGGAAGCCCGGAGCACGTGTGGGCCGTGCGGGCAATGGCCTGCGAGGACTTGCAACAGAAAGCCTGACCGCCGCTTCTACCAGCGGGGGGAACGCCCTGTTTAGTATCAAGTATTGAGTATCAAGTATCAAGATTGAGGAATCATGATGGTTAAAAATAGCGTGAGATAGTAGGGCGGCAATATATCTCCATCCTTGTTGGTGTCGCCGGCCGCACTTTATTGGGGTTGTCTCCATAGATGTTTGGAAGATTTTAATTCCTGCTTGGGCTGCCGTGTACCCACTTCTTTTGGCTCTCATCATTTAATAAAACCAGTTGTCATTTCGAACGAACCGGGTGGATTGTGCGCAGCAGGGTGAGGAGAAATCTTGAACGCCCTGCATTCCGATGGTTTGGCTTGATGCAGAGCGTTCAAGATTTTTCGCTACGCTCAAGAGATAGCTTCTCTTTCGCACCCCTGCTCTTTGCCTCCTCTTGCTCTTTCGAAATGACAATTTTCTTTCATTAAAAGATGTGGGTACACGTAGCTGTTTGGGGAGGGGTGCGGCAGGCCAAACGCATCTATATAGCTAATGGAATGGAGTGATATAAGTATCATACGACACCTTGTTTTTATTGGCTGATCCTGGTTAAATGATCCGGCTACCGAGGGGATTTGTATTGGCCAATAACAGGCACAAATATTAGGATTCGCCTCCATCGCGCGCTCAGTTTAATGTTAACCATGATTAATTATAAAATATTGATTATTAGGTATTTATAAATATTTTATCTGAAATGTGTTAAGTTATGTTAACCATGTTTCAGAGTCAACAGTACTAGGTCGTAAGTCTAAAGTTGATTTTTTTCTTTTTTGACTTGGTACTTAAGACTTTGGGCTAAAGACTATCCGTCATTTTATCGATGACAAGACATTAGATGCATTTTCCCTGACGGCTGCGGTCGGAAATGAGCGCAAAGGCAGGGAGGGGTTTATACGAGCGACAAGTTACAAAGCGACTTGAACGCCTGATTTACCCCCTACCTCCTCCTTCCCCAGGGAAGAATCGCACACACCCTGCCTTTTTTATTTCTTCCAGAACCCATATGGGAAGAAATAAATCCGGGATTACCTGGGTGGGCTTTTAAAACATATCCCCAGCCTCCACACCTTCGGGTACAGCCTGCTCTACGCTCCAGTGCTCGGCTATTTTACCAGCCTCAACCCTGAAGATCTGGTAAAACACAAACCCCTTCCCTCCTCTTTTAAATTGCGATTGAACCACAACAAAATTACCCTCGGCAATAACGCGGTGAATTTTCATTTCGCGGTTATGGCCGGTCAACAGGTATTCGTCCAATGCTTTACCGCTACTGGCAACCGCGGGGTCATGTTCTGTATAATTAACCTTAAGCAATTCAGCGGGCCTTTTTTTATCCAGGACAGCCTGATAAAATGCATTTACAACCTGCTTGCTATTTTCGGCAGAGGCGGTAGTATCAATTTCGGCAGTTCCGTTGGATGCGGTGATGGTTTGCCCGGTTTGATCAGGCATCTCCTGGATGGCGTCCCAATGCCCGGCCAACATCCCGTTTTCGAGTTCGAACAGATCGATAACAACCATCCGTTTGCCCATGAATTGAATATCAAGGTGGGTAACCACCATATTACCCTCCTGTATGGCCCTTATAATGGGCGATTTGGCCCCTTCGGGCGGCGGAGGCAAGGTTTTAAGGTAATTGACCATACCGGTAATACCGGCCCTGCCCTGGGCGACTGTAGGGTTGTGCTGCCTATAGTTCTCCAGCACAAATTCGGGGATAAGTTCGGCTTTGCGCTGGCCGACAATCAGCTTATAAAATGACAGTACTTTTTGTTTATTTGACAGGGTATCCATAGGTGTATTTGCTTTGGCCGGAACAAACGCGCATAAAATAATGCAGCATATGCCCATTGCCGGTAAGTTTGTAATTTTCATTACGATTGATTAGAAATATAAAAATTGAAACGTGTTTAACTATTACACTGAGAAATCAGCGCTTCCGGGAACCTGTAATAACAGGCCGGGCATCAGGCTACCCTTTGTTGATATGTAGTTGAAGTGATTATGGAGTAAAGATAGTGTTTTGGACAAAGGACGAAGACTTTTGGAAAAAAGATTTTCAGACAAAGGAATCAAGGATAAAACCAATGACTAATGACAGCGTAGCGAATGACTAATGACTAAAAAACCTCGGGAACTTTGTAAAACCGGTTATCGAAATTTACCAGGAATAACTCAGTTGTTGCGCGGGTAACGGCAGTGTAAAACCAGCGGAGAAAATCCATATTGATCATTTCGTCGGTTACGTAGCCCTGGTCAACAAAAACGGCGTCCCACTGGCCACCCTGGGCCTTATGGCAGGTGATGGCATACGCAAACTTGATTTGCAGCGCATTGTAATATGGATTTAGCTTCAGTTCGTTGTGCATGGCCCGTTTGTTGGTAAGGTGGGCGTAATCTTTCATTACCTCCTCGTAAAACTTTTTCTGGTTTTCTTGTGATAAAGCCGGCGAATCGGCATACAGGGTATCCAGCAATATTTTACAATCCAATACCGGGTCTTCGGCGTAGTCAATAAATTCTATCTGCACATCGGCAAAACGGAAACCGTACATTTCTTCCGTTCGGCGCACTTTACGAATCCGGGCAATATCGCCATTGGCAATAAAATCGGTGCTGTTTTCCTCGTTATCCTTTAGCCAGAAATAGTTGTTTTTTACAATCATAATCTGGTCGCCGCCGGTTAGCTCCTCTTCCCGGTACAAAATCCGGTTACGGATTTGCCCGTTGTACAGGTTAGCGTTTTTGTTCGACCGGCAGATGATGAGTGTTCTGTCGTAGCCATATTTCCGGTAGGCGTATTCAAGTCCCTCGGGCAACCGTTCGCCCGTCATCCTGAAAACGTCTTTATAGCCTTTGGTTACAATTTTAGGGGCAACCGCTTCGTCTTTCCTGATCAGGTCACGGATTTCGGTCGCATTAAATAAAATCCCCGAGTCCTTTTGCTGGCGCAGTACATCGGTTAGCTCATATTTAAAAATAGCCAGGCCGAACTTATCCTGCATGATTTTTTCGCTCAGGGCCGGGCTGGTATCTGAGCCTACAGGCGGCAGCTGGGCGGTATCGCCTACCAGCATTAGCTTACAGTTTTTATCGTTGTACACATACCGCAGCAAATCGAACAGCAGCGACACCCGGCCACCTATGGATTCGTCGCTGATCATGGATGCCTCATCAACTATAAACAACGTATCGCTTGACAGGTTATCGGCGATGGCAAAACCATCATCAAGTGTTAAGGCAGCCTTTTTACGGTAGATGCGTTTGTGAATAGTAAACGCCTTTTTACCCGAGTAATTGGTGATCACTTTAGCTGCCCGGCCTGTAGGCGCCAGCAGCACCGAGCGATAATTATACTGCTTAAGCGCTTTTACCAATGCCCCTACTATGGTAGTTTTACCGGTACCAGCGTACCCGCGCAGTATAAAACATTCATCACCTTCGCGGCTTTGCAAAAAAGTGTGCAACCTGTCGAACAGTTCCAGTTGCTGGCCGTTGGGAGTATGCGGAAATGCTTTGCGGATATGATCAATCACTGTCACCCTGCAAAAATGCTGATAAGTAATTGAAAAACCTTTAGCCATATTAAAAAGCTACGCAGATTAGTTATAAATTTGGCCATGGAATTTGAGGAATACAAGCAGGAAGAACAGCGCGAAGAAGACTACGTAGATATATACTCGCGCAAAGCAATATTCTGGTTTTCGGTATTCAATTTTATATATGGCGGCGTACTGCTTTGCATTAATTTGTGGGTTGCCGGTTACCGGAAGGCCGTAGCCGAAGTACTGATATTTTTATTGCTTGTACAGTTTTCATACGTTATGGCAATCAGGTACTCAGGCATTAATATTAGCCCGGAGGTGATAAAAAAAGCGGCGTCAGGTGTACCGCTAACCGTTAATGAAATGATCCCGCTGCTCCAGGTTGCCGGTATTACGATAGCTTTCCATATAGCCGCCGCGTTTATATTGTCGCGGTATTTCTTCAGGAAGTATTTCCCGGATGATGATTACTATCCGAAACCGATATTCAGGCCGCTGATCATTTATATTATACTTGCGTTATGCACCAGGTTTATGATTTGATTTTATCCGGATGCAAGCAATTAACCGCCGCCATGTATATGGTATCTGCTAAAAAATATTACTTTTGTTTAAACCGGCATGAGCGAATATAATTACAACTACCATGATGATGACTTTAGCCTTGATAAGGCGCAAGGTTACACCCTATTGATACAAATTGATAAAACAACGTTTACCTACGCTGTTACCGATCAAAATAGGCTTATTGCTGTTGCCGACAATCACCCACTTGATGAATTAAGTAACCCGGAAGAACTGCTCGACCTGTTATCGGCAAATTTTAAAAATGTAGTTATTGGTTTGCCTGCAACTGGTTTTTCGCTGCTGCCACAAACCGTTTTTAACCCGGAAAAACTTACCTACCTGGCCCGTTTCCTGGATGTAAAAGCTGACGAAAAAGTGTTATCGCAACCAATTGACAGCCGCAATGTTATCATCTATAAAACACCCGAAACTATATTAAACGCAGCCGACGAATTTGGTTTGCGCCACACCGTTTACACATCAAAGGGCTGGTTAAATGTTTTGGCCCGCAATCAGCCCGGCGACAGAGACCTGTACGTAAACATTAATGGTAATACGGTTGAAATTGCCAACTTCAATTTCAGCAAACTGCGGTTTTATAACACGTTTGAATTTGCCGGCGAAGATGAACTGGCCTATTTTGTATCCCTGGTAACCGACGAGTTAAACCTGCAACCCGCCTACACTTACGTTTATATAAGTGGAGACGTTGATGCAGGCGACAAAAACATTACCCGCCTGGCCGAATTTTTTGGAAAGGTTGAGGTGAATACTACTAAAATTCTGCAAACCCCGCTTGAAATTGAGGGGCATAAAATATTGTCACTTTCTGCCCTGTCATTATGCGTATCATCGGAGGCACTTTAAGAGGATTAAGGCTCAATCCACCCAAAAATCTTCCGGTGCGCCCCACTACCGATCTGGCCAAGGAAGCACTTTTTAATATTCTGTTGAATCAGATAGAATTTGAAGGCATCAAGGTGCTTGATCTTTTTAGCGGCACCGGCAATATCTCATTAGAATTTGCTTCGAGGGGAGCAGCCGAAGTAATATCTGTAGATAGGAGCATCCATTGTGTTAACTATCTTAAAGACACATCGCGCCAGCATAAGCTTGACCAGGTGAAGGTGTATAAGGAAGATGTTTTCAAGTACCTGCAGTTGGAAACTGAACAATACGACCTTGTTTTTGCCGATCCGCCGTATGACCTGAACAAGATCCCCGAGATACCGAAAATAGTTTTTGAACGGAACATACTATTACCAGGGGCTTTGCTGATTGTAGAGCATCAATCGATGCAAAACATTAGTCAGCATCCGTCATTTGTGGAGCAGCGAAAGTATGGACACTCGTCGTTTTCGTTTTTTAGGGCTGCTGAACAGGCTTAATCCACTTTCAGAATAACCAAAGTGGTTTCTGCAAAAAGCTGAAGCTTTTCGTCATTTGCATTGGTAATTATAGCGTCAACCTGGCTTATATCGGCAAATTTCAAATAAGTCTCGTTGTTTATTTTACCAGCATCGCATAAGATATAGGTAAAGGCACTTTGTTTGATATAAGCCGATGTTATTTCTGCTTCCAGTTCGCTGTTTGCAAATAAACCGTTTGGAGATATGCCGTCAACGCCTAAAAAGGCCTTACCGGCTCTGTATCGGCCAATATGCTCATTTGCTGCTTTGCCGTGTACGGCTTGCCTTTTGCTGTCGAACTCTCCTCCTATTATATTCAGGGAGACCTGGCAGTTCTGCAATTCATAAATAACAGGCAATGAGTTTGTTATTACCTTTATTTTTTTATTTTTTATAAACTGGCATAACCTGAAAACGGTACTGCCGCAATCCATAAAAATAATATCCCCGTCGTGAATATGCCCGGCAGCTTTGCGGCAAATATTGTCTTTAGCACTTGAGTTTTGTGCCACTTTATTTACAAAATCTTGTGGTTTTGCTAAAGGATCAACCTTCATGGCGCCGCCGTAGGTGCGGTAAAGTAAACCGTCGCTGGCAAGTTGGTTTAAATCGCGCCGGGCGGTTATCTCCGAGATAGCAAGGGTTGCTGCCAACTCTTTGATATCAACCTCGCCGATACTATCTAATTGCTCGAGTATTTTTTGTTTTCTTTTTTGAAAGTTCATTTAAATAACGTTCATTTGTTCAAAAATAATCAAAATAGATCAAAAACAATCAAAATAATGGATAAAATCAGAATATTACAAACAGAGATCCTCTCCAAGAATTGGTATACACTCAATAATGTAACGTTTGAGGCTATTAAACAAGATGGATCGGTACATCAACTCACGCGCGAAGCTTATGACCGGGGCAACGGCGCAACTATATTGCTTTACAACACACATCTTAAAACTGTGATACTTACCCGCCAGTTCAGGATGCCTACCTATATTAATGGCAACCACGACGGGATGCTTATTGAGTGCTGCGCAGGACTGTTGGATGAAAACAACGCGGAAGATTGCATCAGGAAAGAAACCGAGGAAGAAACCGGCTATAAAATAACCAATATAAAAAAGGTGTTTGAGGCTTACATGTCGCCAGGATCGGTAACAGAAATATTATATTTTTTTGTAGCTGAATATACACCCGACATGAAAGTAAGCGACGGCGGCGGCCTGGATGAAGAAAACGAAAACATAGAAGTATTGGAACTGCCATTTATGCAGGCTTTAAACATGATTAGTACCGGCGAAATTAAGGACGCCAAAACAATAATGCTTTTACAGTACGCGCAAATAAACAACCTGGTATCATGACAGGTAAACCTTTAATCATTTTAATTGCAGGCCCCTACCGATCTGGCACAAATGACGATCCCGAACTGATGGCCAATAATTTAAGAAAAATGGAAGAAGCCGCGCTACCCATTTTCAGGGCCGGACACATTCCGGTAATAGGCGAATGGCTTGCCTTGCCCCTGTTAAAGCAAGCCGGATCAACACATCCGGGGGATGAAGCTTATCAGGAAATCTCGTACCCGGTATCGCGGCGTATACTGGCCAAATGTGATGCCATTTTAAGGATAGCCGGCGAATCAAAAGGGGCCGATGGCGATGTACAAATTGCCCTGGAGCAAGGCATTAAGGTTTATTACAACCTGGAAGATATTATCGCGCTTTAAATTCAACGGCGTGCTTAAACTTTAAAAATCATTACTACTTTTGATATAGTATTAACACCATGCTACTATGAAGATCGCCCTTTTCCCAGGTTCGTTTGATCCGGTTACCAAAGCACATGTAGATATCGTAAAACGCTCTGTTGGCCTGTTTGATAAGCTTTATATAGGCGTTGGCGCCAATAGCACTAAACAAGGATTATTGAGTATTGAAACCCGGGAGCAAATGTTGCGGGCTGTTTTTAAGCATGACGACCGGATACACATTGTAGCTTATGAAGGCCTTACCGTAAATTTTTGCAAAAGCATCGGGGCCACCTACATGATCAGGGGTATCCGTACGGTATCTGATTTTGAGTACGAAAAAGCAATAGCCCAGATGAACCATGCTTTAATGCCCGACATTGAAAGTATATTTATTGTAAGTAAACCCGGCTACTCTTCTATCAGTTCAACCATCGTGCGCGAAATTATGCGCCACCATGGCGATGTGGCCCAGTTTATCCCTTCAGAGGCATTAGCTTATTTGTAGCCAGCTTTTCTTTGTGTAATACGTCCAGTATAGATGGAAAAGTATTGTCGGTAATAGGCTCGATGTGTTCTTTTTCAAACCAGCGCACATCAGTAATACCTTCTTCTTTTTGCGGTTTTAGTTTTTCTTTACCCTTGCAATCCATTTTAAACCAGTGCGTTTTTTTCAGCACTATTTCTCCGCGGTTTATATATACATGGTAGGTTTTACAAATTTTCTCGTTAAGCCTGCTTACTTTAATGCCACACTCCTCTTCTACCTCGCGCACGGCGGCTTCTTTAACTTTTTCGTCTTTTTCTATTTTACCTTTAGGCAAATCCCATTTATCGTTACGGTAAATAAATAAATAGTTACCCGCGGTATTCTTAACCAGGCCACCAGCAGCCTCAATAACTGTAATGCTTTTTTTAACAGATTTTAAAAATTCTTTAACATTATTACATTTGATGTAGAACAGCTTTTTGGGGTTGGCCAGTATCCAGGTGTAAATTATTTTAAGATCAAAGACCTCTGCATCAAGCTTTTCGTAATTTTCTACTCCATGAGGTTCTGATTCAGTTAGCAGGATAACCTTTTCGTTAATATAAATTCTGTATTTTTGAGCCATGTTTAATAATAATGAGATAGAACAGCAGGTTGCCGAGTTCCTGCTGCAAATTAAAGCAATTAAATTACAACCTAATAATCCTTTTACATGGGCATCAGGATGGAAATCGCCTATTTACTGCGATAATAGGGTAACACTGTCTCATCCGTCAATCCGCACCTATATCAGGCAACAATTAACTGTTATTATCCAGGAAAAATTTGGTAGTGTTGGCTGCATAGCCGGCGTTGCTACAGCAGGCATTCCGCAAGGAGCGCTGGTAGCGCAGGAAATGGGCCTGCCTTTTATATATGTACGGGCCAAAGCAAAAGAACATGGTACAGGCAGCTTAATTGAGGGCGATGTGCAAACTACTACCGGCAAAAGGGTTGTTGTAATTGAAGACCTGATATCAACCGGAAAAAGCAGCCTTCAAGCTGTCGACGCGTTAAAAAGCGCCGGATTTGAAGTAGCGGGCCTTGCTGCCATTTTTAGCTACGGTTTTGATATAGCTACCGAAAATTTTAAAAATGCGGGTTGCCCCTTTGTAACGCTATCAAACTACAATGCGTTAATAAAATATGCCGAAGCAAACCAATACATCAGCGAAAAAGATGTGGCTTTATTAGCCCAGTGGCGCGAAAACCCATCTGCCTGGGGGCAAATTACATCAAGCTAAAAAATAGTTTTGAGTTATGAGTATTGGGTTGTGAGTTTCATTTGCCCATTTAAAACTTAAAACTTATAACTCATCACTCAAAACTTAAAACTTCTTATGACTACATTTACCAGTTCCATCAGCATAAACAAACCGATAAACGAGGTTTACAACTATTTGGCAGATTTTAATAATCACCAAAAACTAATGCCCGATAGCATACAGGAATGGGTTTCTACCTCCGATGAGGCAAGTTTTAGCATACCCAATATGGCCAAGCTATCATTAAAGATAGATAACCGTGTTGCAAACCAGGAAATTGTAATTAAGCCGGCGGCAAAACCACCCTTTGCTTTAGAACTAAAATGGTCGCTATCCCCAAATAACGACCAAACAGATGTTGTTTTTACTATTAATGCAGAGTTAAGCATGATGCTGAAGATGCTTGCTTCCGGGCCCCTGCAAAAATTAGCCGACCATGAAACGCAAAGTTTAAAAGGCCTGTTAGCCTAAATTTGCGCTGGCATTTTAAGGCTATTAGTATACCTTACGTTTTTGTATGTTGTTGACAGCTATTACTACGTTGATAATAATTAAGCTCACGATTAGTGCTCCCATGACTGTGAAAAAATTAAAAATTAATTAATATAAAATAATATAGTCAAAGGTTGTTCCATTTATTTATAATTGGTAAATTATAGTGTATAACGTATAAATCAGGCGTTTAGTTTCAACCCTGCGAATATTTTGTGCAATAGTATCCACGTTTGACAAAAAGATTGGGCAAACAAATTCTTCCCCATATCCACAATTATTTACATAAACATAATATCAGCTTAATTTACCATAAACGAAGTTTTTAGCTTATTTTTGCGCCAAATTACAGGTGCAGCATGATCACGGTATCCAATCTATCTTTACGTTATGGCAAACGTACTTTATTTGAAGACGTTAATCTTAAATTCTCTCAAGGCAATTGCTACGGCATTATTGGTGCTAATGGCGCCGGTAAATCAACATTTTTAAAAATCCTTTCAGGAGATATTGACCCAACCAGTGGTTCGGTGAGCTTCACCCCTGGCGAACGGATGGCGGTATTAAGTCAAAACCACTATGCATTTGACGAATTTACGGTACTTGAAACCGTAATGATGGGCCACAAGGAAATGTATGCTGTGATGAAAGAAAAAGACGCCATTTACCTGAAAGAAGATTTTACCGATGCCGATGGCGAACGCGCCGGGGAGCTGGAAAATCTTTTTGCCGAAATGGATGGCTGGAATGCCGAAAGTAATGCAGCTACCCTATTAAGCAACCTTGGCATAAAGGAGGAATTTCATTACAACCTGGTAAAAGACCTGGACAATACCCAAAAAGTACGTGTATTATTGGCACAGGCCCTTTTTGGCAAGCCCGACATTTTATTGCTGGATGAGCCTACCAACGATCTGGACATCCATACCGTGAGCTGGCTGGAGGACTTTTTAGCTTCGTATGAGGCCATTGTATTGGTAGTATCGCATGACAGGCACTTCCTGGATACCGTGTGTACGCACGTGGTGGATATCGACTTCGCTAAAATGACCATTTATACCGGTAACTATACCTTCTGGTACGAATCGAGCCAGCTTGCGCTAAAACAACGTTCTGATCAGAATAAAAAGACGGAAGAGCGGGTTAAGGAATTGCAGGAATTTATCCGCAGGTTTAGCGCCAACGCCTCAAAATCAAAACAAGCCACCAGCCGGAAGAAGGCTCTGGACAAGATTAATATTGATGAAATTCAACCATCAAACCGTAAATATCCGGGCATCATATTTAATAACCTTGGCCGCGAAGCAGGTGACCAGATATTACAGGTTGAGAACCTGAAGAAATCGCTTAACGGCGAGCTGTTGTTCAACAATATTAGCTTCACCGTTAATAAGGGTGATAAAATTGCCATATTATCACAAAACAGCCTTGCTACAACAGCCCTTTATAATGTATTAACCGGCAGGGACACCGATTTTAAAGGCACATTTAAATGGGGTGTTACCATAAACCCGGCAGATATCCCTATTGATAACGCCGAATACTTTAAAGGCAAAGATGATAACCTGATTGACTGGTTGCGCGAATATTCACCAGGCGAGAAGGACGATCAGTTTATCCGCGGTTTTTTAGGCCGGATGCTATTCTCGGGCGAAGAAGTATTAAAGAAAAGCAATGTACTATCAGGAGGCGAGAAAATGCGCTGCATGTTTAGCCGTATGATGCTGCAACAAGCCAACTTGCTGATGTTTGATGAACCAACCAACCACCTCGACCTGGAATCCATCACCGCGCTTAATAATGGCATGAAAGACTTCAGGGGCACCATCCTCTTCACCTCGCGTGACCATGAACTGGTAGAAACCGTGGCCAACCGCATTATTGAATTAACACCTGGCGGCTATATTGATAAGCTGATGACTTACGATGAATACATCAATAGCCCGGTAGTACAAAAACAACGTGAAGATTTGTACGCGGCAGTTTAAAAGTCAGCAAGACGGAAAGTCAGGAAGTGAGAAATGACAAAATACTTTCAGACTTTCCGGCTTTCATACTTTCGCGCTCAAATAAAAATTAGCATATTTGCAACCCGGCAAAAAACCGGAACGACTTGGTAGCTCAGCCGGTAGAGCAACTGACTCTTAATCAGTGGGTCGAGAGTTCGATCCTCTCCCAGGTCACTCTTCGGGACAGGCTGGAAAAATCCAGTTCTGTCCCGTTTTTTATTTCCGATAATTCACTGTTAATCAAATATATAAAATCGGCACTTCATTTACCCCGGGTGTTCGATACTCCCCTTTTTCTATTTCAAATTTTTATGGAAAAATTGCGCCATCCAGGTAAAAAATATACTTGAAAACGCCCCGTCGTATTCTGGCGGCCTTACATCATAACAATTATAAGGGAATCGCAATATCCTTTAATCTAAAGTTTTCTTTTATCGAGATATTGTTTTCATATAATTAATACTTATTCCTAAATTAGTCGGGAATGAAACTTAAACACTTATTTTACATTTTCCCTGTCTTTTTGGCTTTAAACGAACTGCTTTCGTCATGTAAAGAGTTCATAGAACCTTCAATTGACAAAAGGCAAGTGACGCTTGAAGCACCATCAGACCAGTACTTAAGTACTAAATACACCGTTAATTTCTGGTGGGATGAAGTTGAGGATGCACTAAGTTACAGGCTGCAAGTGGTTACACCCCGTTTCGACTCCGTTGGTAGCCTGATCCTGGATACGCTGGTTAAAGGCAATAAATTTACTTCGACCCTGGAGCCGGGAAACTATCAATGGCGGGTTAGGGCAGAAAATGGCAGCTCACAGACGAATTATTCGCCAACCAGGAACTTTGTTGTCGAAGAGTCGTCACTAACCAATCAAACTGTCACCCTTGCATCACCGGCTAACAATTTGGTTACAAGCACAAATGCATCCCTGTTTAAATGGAACAGCTTATACGGCGCTACTAAATACCAGGTGGAGATTGATACAAATAACTTTGCAAATGAAGATGCGTTGGTGTATAACCAGGTTGTCCCCGGGCTCCAGGTTAATTTTACCTTTCCGAAGGATCAGGTTTACGGTTGGCGGGTTAGGGCAGAAAATGAGACTGAGCAATCCAAATGGTCGGCTATTAATTATGTAACCTATCAATTGCCGCTGCCTGCACAGGTTAGCCTGGTGTCGCCGGCTAACGGAAGTAGTATTAGTTTACCAGTGCAGTTAAGCTGGAATTCGGTCACCGGGGTGCCGGGATATAAATTATATGTATTTAAAAGCGATTCGACCACCCTGTATAGTAACAATTTTCCAATGACGGTCAATTCTACCGGGTATAACTTTACACTTGGCGTTACAGGTGAGAAGATATATTGGAAAGTAAGTGCATTAAATGCCTCGGGTAAGGAAGGGAAAGCCAGTGCGCTTAGAAATTTTGTACTGTTTTAAGCCAATAGATCATGGTCAAAAAAAATAAGGCATTAACATATGTACTAATTGTTGTTGTATTGCTGGTATGGGGGCTCATCATTTACCGTATAGTTATTGCTTACAGCAGCAACCATGATGAAAGTTATGTACCGCCACCTGCACCTAAAGAGGTTTTTAATGATTATGCAGTACCAAAAGATACCGCTCGCCTCCTGCTGAATTACCGTGATCCATTTGGGATTGCTGCCAGGAAAGACACCGCAAAGCCGCTGCCCAGGATCCGCCAGAATACCGGAATTGCGCGGGCCAATATGCCGCCGCCTTTCAACTGGGATATTATACGGTATTCAGGATATATCAAAAACCCGGGGTCTAAAAAACTGATTGCTTTTATGAAAATAAACGGCCAGGAAGCGATGATGAGCGAGGGAGAAACGATAGGGCAATTTAAACTGGTTCGGAATATGAAAGATTCTGTACTGTTTAAGAGCGGAGGCAAAACAAAATATATTCATATCCAACCTGCAATTTAATGAAATTCATTTATACAGCTTTTTTTATCTTTTTTTACTGCTGCTCATTCGGGCAAAAAATGCCTGATTATGGTTTTCACAAAGTGAGGATAACAGATACCGACCGGACGATACTGGCAGAAACTATACCTGTTAATTCAAATCCTGATGTGCAAAGCACACTTACTTATTACTGGTATGCAACCAATAAGGTACATACCCTTCAAGGCGGTTTTAGCGGGCGTTTATTAAATGGCGCCTATACCGAAACATACCTTAACCATAACACCCGAACCATGGGCACGTTTAAAAAGGGACTAAAAGACGGAACCTGGAAAGATTGGGATGAACGCGGTACCCTGATACAGGTAGTTAACTGGCACAATGGAATACGTTCGGGCAGCTTTAGCTTTTTTAACCCGGATGGCAGCCTGAAACAAAGCGGAGAATACCACCAAAATGAATTGGATGGCCCCGTGGTATTTCACGAAAGCCGCGATTCTTCACGGATAGTTTATTATAACAACGGTAGGGCTTTGAATGGAAAGCCGCGTTCGCTTTTTGACAAGGTTAATATTTTTAAAAAGAAGCCCAAGCCGGGCAAGGGTCATGCTTAAAGGCTCGGCGCTTTATATCGTCATTATTATCAGCCTGGTAATTGCCTTAATATGCGCTACCCTTGTGCTGGCAGCTTATTTTTTCAGGGGGCAATACCTGGTAAAGTCGCGGTTTGACCGTTTACAGGATAACCTTTCGTCGGGAGTACATATCCTGCTGCGGACAAATGATCCAGCCTACTTACAAGGGAAGACATTGAATTTGTTCAATAATGGCGATGATTCTGTACAGATCAAAAATATTCCCTGGGGTATCTATGACATCGGCGTTGTGGAAGCGTTTAAGCAGCAGGACACACTAATTAAAGTATTTTCTACTGCTTTTGCAATCGATTCATCCAAATGGGCAGCTATCTACCTGATAGATGAAGACAGGTCGGTCTCGGTAAGCGGAAATACTACAATCCGCGGTGACGCATACCTGCCAAAGGCCGGCGTAAAGGCCGCATATGTAGATAATAAAGCTTATCAAGGCGACAAAAGAATGGTCGTGGGCAACATTCATGACAGCCAGCGTAGCCTGCCCCCGTTGAATAACACCCGCCTGAACGGTTTGGAAAAGCTGTTTAATAATCAGGGGGCTACTGTAAATAAGAACTGGCATGTAGATACGCTTGCGGCTTCGTTTCGCCGCCCTGCCAATATTGTTAACCTGGGCAACAGCCCATACACTATAAAAAACACCAAATTGTCGGGTAACATTATGCTGTATGCAGACACGTTGCTTACTATAGATAGTACCGCGATATTGAATAATGTGATGATATTTGCAAAGGCCATCGTTGTTAAAAGCGGTTTCCACGGGAGTTGCCAGCTCTTTGCTTCTGATTCTATAAGTATCGAAAAAAACTGCAGGTTGGAGTATCCTTCTTGCCTTGGCCTGCTGCGTTATAAGTCACCGACGATTGGTTTTCCGCCACAAATTATTATCGGTCAAAACGCCCAGGTCAATGGCACCATATTCACTTACGAAAAAGAAGCTTCTGCCCTGCCGGCAACCATCAGTTTGGGCAAAGGAGCCCAGGTGAGCGGACAAATTTATGCACAACATATTCTTTCGACCAAAGACAGCGCCGCGGTTAAAGGGAGTGTTTTTACCACGCGTTTTATGTACCAAACGGCATTTAGCCGGTATGAAAACTACCTGATAAACCTAAAAATTGATGCACCCGCTTTATCACGATATTACCTGACCAGCGACCTTATTCCTGTAGCCTCGTCTGAAAAAAAAATACTGCAATGGCTGGAGGTAAAATAAAGAAAAACGGGATGCTGAAGGCCGCTACTATTGTAGAAGTGGTGGTGGCCCTTGTGATTATTGTTGTGGTATTTGGTATGGCCATGATGATATTTGCCAATGTAACACAACAAGCAATATCCACAAAAAAAATGCGGGCAACGGCTGTGCTCAGAAATGCCCTGCTTAAAGCAGAACAATCCCGGCAACTGCCCCAGGAAGCTTTTAACCAGGATGGCTTCCGCATTATACCAGTGGTTAAACCATTTGAAAGCGGACCGGGCCTTAGCGAGTTTTATTTGACCGCTTATGACGAAAACCAACGGGAGATAGCAAAGGTTTCGGAAATAATGATCAATAATGACAATGTTAAACCATAAATTAAAGGCCTTCACCATTATGGAAGTAACCATTGCACTGTTGGTGTCGGGGATACTGATAGCCATAGTTTATGTGGCATTTGCGGTGGTAAGCAATTCGTACCATGCATTTGTATTCAAAAATGAGGAATCGGCAAATTTGGCGCAGCTTGACCTTTTGCTTAGTCGCGATTTCCGGCGCGCCGACCTGATCGAAAAAACCGATTCCGGTTTATTTTTCAAGAATAATAAAGACAACATCCGATACGTGCTCAATAGTGATTATATTGTGCGTACCAATGGCATAACAGACACCTTTAAGTTTAAAACAACCCGTACCAATATGCTTTTTGAGCAACACGCCATTGAAACCGGGCCCGACCCTTTAGATAACAGGGTTGACGAACTCGAACTTGATTTGCTGTTACACAACGATAAAATGACCTTTCATTATTATAAACAATACAGTTCTGCTAACCTTTTTGAACAGGATACCTATGCCGGCAATTGACCTGACCCAGTACGAAAAAAAGAAAATACCCAAACCTGCAAAACAGGAAGGCGAGAGCGGCATTATTGCGTTTTTAAACCGGGATATCAGTTTTGGAAGCAAGGAACTTAACGATAAAAAAAAGGAATACCTGTACCTGGAGCTAAGTTCGCTCCTGTTGGCCGGCATCAATTTAAAAACCAGCCTGGAGCTGGTAACCGCCGAACAGGAAAAAGAAAGCGACAAAAAACTGTTTGCAGCCATACAGGATAGTGTATTGAATAATGGTATAGCCCTTTCCAAAGCTTTGGAAAAATCGGGCAAGTTTTCATTGTACGAGGTATACAGCATCCAGATTGGTGAGGAAACCGGCCAACTGGCCATGGTGCTGCAAGACCTGGCCAAATATTACCAGGGCAGGATAAAACAAAGGCGCAAAATAGTTTCCACACTTTCCTATCCCTGTATGGTATTATTATCGTCATTTGGTGCGGTGTATTTTATGCTGAAGGTGGTAGTACCCATGTTTGCCGATGTACTCAAACGCTTCGGAGGGCAGCTGCCCTGGATTACTGAACTTGTAATAACTATTTCCAAGGGGATGGAAACCTATTTTCTGCCCGCCTTCCTCTTCATTACCGCTATCGTCGTTTTCCTTTTCCGGGTGCGCAAAACGATACCTTACCGCAAAATATCTTCCGGTTTTGTATTGAAGGTGCCGGTGGCGGGTAACCTGGTGAAAAAGATATACCTGGGCCGGTTCTGCAATTCCATGCGATTGCTTACCGGCTCGCACGTGCCGTTGTTAAGGGCTATTGCCTTGAGCAGGCAGATGGTGGGCTGGTACCCCATTGAATCATCACTCCAAAAGGTAGAAGACGATATCCTGAATGGTAAATCGCTGCACCAGAGCTTGCAGCAGTTCAAGATATACCCGTCAAAAATGATCCAGCTGGTAAGGATTGGCGAAGAATCAAACAAGCTGGACTACTTTTTTGCCAAGATAGCAGAGCAGTACGGCGAGGAGGTAGAATACCAAACAGCCTCCCTAAGCAGTATCATGGAACCCCTTTTTATCATTGTGGTAGGCTTCCTGGTTGGGGTAATTATGATTGCCATGTACCTGCCGATGTTCCAGATGGGGAATACATTTCAATAGAAACCGGGGGGCGCAGGGGGCAGCGGGAGTATGCTGAATGCCGCTACGAAGCATGCCGGCACCAAAGAATTGGGTTAACATAACTTAACATAATTCAAAAAATATTTTTATAATATTTTGATTATCAATATATTATAAAAAATCATGGTTTACATATTAACCCAGTTGTTATACCATGAGTTACAAACCCGCAGCGACGGTGTTAAGGCTTTACGTTACAAGTCCATGCCCGGCCTTTTCCGCCCCAGCCTGCCCGCGCTGTGGGTTCACTGCAGTCCTTAACGCGAACTGCGGGTAAACAAAAACGAGATTGTATCATAAATTAAAATGACCGCCTGAGAATCGCCCGTACGAAAATTGCCTCCATCGGTACCCGAATAAATCACACAAAAAAGAGGCTGATCATGATTTATGATACAGCCTCGTTGCATATTCAATACATGGCGTTTCCCAATCAGCGGACCACAAGCCCTTGCGGTAGGCAGGGAGAGAACATTATACCTTATTTCAATGCGTCAAAAAAAGCCTGTAAACTTTCTGAAGTTAGATATACATTATTAAACTCCAACTCTTTTTTATAATAAGGCATTTCTTTCTCGTGATCCCCAAAATAAATGCTGCCACTTTCAGAAGATATGCATATTAAATTTCCGCCCGGATCATGTACGATAGGAATTAAATCCAGTGGCAGCCTTATTTTCTCTGTCTTATAGGTTTTAATATAATCCTCCAAATTATCAAATTCACCATCGTATATTGCCAAAAACCAATCAACATCAGATTCAGTAACTATTTCATTTTCTACAAATTCAAACGTGCTAGGCTCACATTAACCACCGTTACAAGCAAGTAAATGTTTTAAATATGAATCTGGAAATGACAGTTTAACGTGGGCACTCCATAGTTCAATAGGTTTGTTATGATGCTGCCAAAACTGGTAGCTTGTAACGTTACTGCTATTTGCAGCCGCCTTTTTAAACATCGATAACATCCACTCCCTGCGAGATTCCTGGAAGTTGCCCTCAATTTCCTTAACTAATTTTTTCGCTGTAAATTCTTTAAACCTGCCTAATATTACTTCCGGATTATTATCCCTTGCCCTGTAAATTAAATGTATGTGGCTGGGCATTATACACCAGCAATATATTTCCATGCCGAGGTTATTTTTGCAATAAGTTAAACTTTCTGTTATTACCTCGTTATAAACCGGCCTTGTAAAAACATCTATCCAGTTAACTGTGGCAAAGCTTACAAAGTATAACCCCTCTTTATTTAAAAATTT
>Ga0307515_10005017_pt1 | contig 27006 bp, 34 predicted proteins | sample 17_EM_MG_FD_194513 | JGI IMG/M metagenome (GOLD analysis project Ga0307515, IMG submission 194513) | Populus trichocarpa ectomycorrhiza microbial communities from riparian zone in the Pacific Northwest, United States - 17_EM | ecosystem: Host-associated > Plants > Roots > Unclassified | place... | reverse complement strand
TATGCTGTACTCGGTGTATGCTGTACTCGGTGTATGCTGTACTCGGTGTATGCTGTACTCGGTGTATGCTGTACTCGGTGTATGCTGTACTCGGTGTATGCTGTACTCGGTGTCAACACATGACCATGGCATGGAGAGATTGAAAGGGATTAGTTAACTTTGTGTTCTGCGATGAAGGTTGAGTTGTGGACGAGAAAGAGAGAGACGGGGGATGAAGTTGAGAATGATGCAGAGGACATGAACGGATATGTGAAATCACAGGTACACCTTGCCTGATTGGGTTAGGAAGACCTCAGATCGGTGTAATTACACTCCAGATCGGGACTCGTACCTGCTGTATCGGGGCTGGTAAAATAACTCGGACACGAAATCCTCTCAAGTCGCAGTTTGTCATGATGATTTGTCCCATCTCCTCTCATCTCTCTCTTTCTCTTCCCCCCAACTCTACCATCACCTAAGAACACAAAGTGAAGTCATCCCTCTCTATCACTGCATGCTATGTTCAAGAGTTGACACCGAGTGCAGCATATACTGAGTACTGTATACACCGCGTACTGCATCATCCCAACATCAACTTTCTCCTCCTGCCAGCCAATCTCTCATCTCTCGGCAGCCCAGATTGTACTCAGTTCTCTACATTCCCACAATTACGAGTTAACCAATGAATAGAGTCTCAGCTCCCATCATGCCTCCCTCCCAATCTACTTCCTCCAGATTGACCACCTCCAAGTACTCCTCCAATCTCGCTCGATCATGGCCTCCAGGTGCATCTCTAAACTCGCTTGATCATGGCCTCCAAGTGCATCTCCACACTCGCTCTATTACAGCCTCCAAGGGTATCTCCAAACTCGATCAATTACGGCCTCCAAGTGCGCAGGATCACGGCCACCAAGTGCATGTTTTAACTTGCCCAATCACGGCGTCGGAGTGCATCGCCAAACTCGTAAAATTACGGCCTCCAAGTGTATCTGCAAACACCCTCAATCACGGCCTCGAAGTGCATCTCCAAAGTGACTCGATCACAGCCTCAGAGTACATCTCTCAGTTCACTCGATCATGATATGCTGAAACAGTGGAGCTAGCAGGCAGACCACCCGTCATCAACATTCCGCCGCACCTCGCAGGGCATCCGACGGAGATTCTGGAGAAAGAGCGGCTCTGACTCGAGGAGCGTAGGAAGAGGGTGAAGTGATACGACGAGATACCCGGCCATGATGATTCACACAAATTGCGTCGATCTATGAATCCTTGGCAAGAGTGTGGGAGGAACCACAGAAATTGGGTGGATCTATGAAAGCTTGGCAAGATCAGTCCTTCTCCATTGTCCCCGCATCTCCGTATGCCTCCGTTATTCCTGTATCTCTGTATGCCCCCCACCGGCTTCCCTCTGTCATATTGAATGGCGGTGGTGGTGAGAAACAGATTTTCTCGCCACCAAGGCCTCCAAGTGCATCCCTATGTTCTCTCAATCGGCATCTCCAGGTGCTCCTCCAATTCTGCTTGAGTACCGTCTGCAGGCAGACTGACTGTATGTATATATATAGAGTCACTTATTTAGATAATACATGCCATATTATGATGTAGCAAATCTTGTGACTGTAACAAAGATGAATATGATAGACAAAATGCCTTGTGGTTAAGGAACCCTAAGAACCACTGCTGTGAGAATACGGCACCAAGTCTCCCGCAGAGCTGCACAGAGGTCCCAGCTACTCTCCAAGTCTCCCACAGACCTGCGCAGAGGTCTCAGCAGCTCCAAAATTTGAATATCCTAGAAGGAGCATCCTGAATGCACCTCCATAACTGCAGGTGCTTTCAGGAGCACCTTAGAATGCTCTTGTAGAGTCTGAGGACAATTTGCATAGCTCCAGGGGGGCCTGGGAGCATCCGGAAGGACTTAGAAGCACTGGTGCGGTTGACCGGAGTGTCTGGGAGGTTTGCGTGTGGCTTCCAGACCGAGTAACATTTTGCTGATGTTATTCAACAAAAATGCACGCTCTATCTTTCACAACTTTTGGTCTCACTTCCTCTTTCTGAGATTTCGTAGATCCACACAATTGTGTAGTTCCACATGGCCATGTAGTACCATATCATCTAACCCACTTCCTACACTCCTCGAGCCGGAAGGACTCTTTCTTAACCATTCCATTCCAATGTCGCTAACAGTGCAGCAGTGTGTTGATTACACGCCCTCTACCTTCTCGCTTCATCATTTCACCTCAACAGCCTCCAAGTGCTTTTCTGAGTTCAACTGGATCTGGGCAAGCTTGAAGTGCATTTTGATACTCGCTCCATCAAAGACTCCAGGTTCACACGATGCTGAACTCAATGTGTATCTCCAGGCTCTCTTGATTATGGAATCAAAGTGGATTTCTGAATCTACTCAATCTTGGCCTCGAAGTGCATCTCCAGAATGCTTATTCACAGCCTCTAAGTGCATCTCATTGTTCAACTCAATGTCGGGCTTCAAGTGCATCTCCAAATGCACTTGATCACGACCTCCCAGTACATCTCCAAGTTTACACGATCATGGCCTGCAAGTGCATCTCTAAGTTCTCTCAATTGGAGTCTCCCGCTGCTCCTCCAATTATGCTCGAGTACTGTCTGGAGCCATATTGACCGTATCTATATACATGGAGAGACTGAGATAAATCATCCATACCATATGATGATGTAGCAAAGTTTGTGACAGTAACAAAGATGAATATGATAGATGAAATGTCTTGTGGTTATGGAACCGTCAGAACCACTGCTGTGAGAATATGGTACCAAATCTTCCGCAGAGCTGTGCAGAGCATCAGCAAAATGTATTTTAGTCACTGGAAGCCTCCAGGAGTGTCTGAGAGGATGTGGAGTGTAAACCAAGATGGGTAAATATCAGGGGAGTATCAGACGCTAGGAGGGCATTCCGGCTGGCCTTTGGAGTGATTGGGATCTCTGATGACTGCTCGAGGAGTACCATGGGAGTTATTGTGATTAGTTTGAGTACACCTCAGAGCACCGGAGAGAACTCTGGGAGCACCTGGGAGCACCTGGGAGCACTGGCAACAAGCCTGGGAGTGCCAACAACAGGCCTGGGAGCGCCAACAACAGGCCTGGGAGCGCCAACAACATACCTGGGAGCACCTGGAAGCGCCGGCGACAAGCCTGGGAGCACCTCGAATCGCAGTAGAGAAGACTGTGACGTACAATATCATCTGTGTGAACGCTGCTGTTGTGCGTGGAAATCATATCGGAGAAGGTAGCTGTTACGCCTTTGGTGTTTCAGGTATACTTCCGGGATCATACAGGATCATTCGATAATCCAAATTTGGATACTCGTTGTATAATAAACAATTATCATCCGGATCACCTAGTTGGATCAACCTTCCGGATTTGTTCACCAATTGGTTACATCTCCATTACCCTACCTCCGTATCAATAAGATCAATGACAGCGATCAAGCCAAGCACAAATACGACATGCATTATCTTTAAATTGGTATTGGTCGTAGGATCTCTATAATCAATGGTCATTCTTGATCGGCAGGAAACCTCATTCCTAGTCGCCAAACAAACGACTGTTCTCTCATGCTCCAGTGGTTCATTCCTTATGAGAAGAGATGTCGTTGATATCAGAGCACTATTGCATATCGAGATATGCGGAGTCATATAGAGATAAGTCAATGACAAATATCCGATATATCGGAGCCCAGTCGACCGGGTGGACTTATATGAATCAACCCTTAGTTCGACCACACTTTCTTGGTCTGGGCAAATGGTACCTTGCATTCATATGTCTGGAGTAGCACGGGATACTCTCCGCTCGATATATGGCAAAATAACTCAGTTGCAGAACACTGTATATTTGGCTGCAATAAAGCGTAGCCAAATTAAGGGTTCTGTCGTTTGCTGCAATCATTAAACCAATACGTACCCGGTGGGTATATGAGAGGGCACTGTCACTTGCTCTTGGTGACACAAACTAATATGTTGATAACTGGATCCAAATAAGCTCGTATCAGTACAAGGTATCGCCAATAGCAATTGTGTCGCAATACGAGCATATTACCTTGATAACATAGTTAGTACTCTTCAGAGTCAGAACTCGACTATCAATGGTAAAGGCAAAGGATGATGAGATAGTTATGTATCAGAACTCCTAAGCAGGCTTTGGCAGTCTCAGGATTGTTAAGGGTGTGGATCGCCTGATATATATCAGCGATACCGACATGGAGGACGGACATCGATAACCTACTATTGATCATACAATCTACGTTGAGATCTATCTACGAATACCTATTGACCTTCTCAACCTGGAGCTTAAGCCTTAACGTTATTCCCGTGTATTAAGTATCAGTTCTGATCCAAGTCAACAAGGATACTTCTCTCTTGAAGTCCACAGTGGTATGTTTATTCTTCAGTTTTATATCACGGAAAAACCCCATCACTCTTTATACTTGGTCATTCTTAGTACCTTCGTCGAAGCAAGTGGTTGATCAGGAAGAGAGCAAGACGATACTTTAGAGTCCGAAGGAAGTCAGAGGAACCAGCACGGTAACGTGGTGGTTTCAAGGATACTTCTCCGAGGATACTCTTCAGTCGGCACTACTCCTTCTGCTGAGGCGAAACTACTTTGCTGTTTCTTTCAAGACAAGTCCATTCTTAGAGTCATCATACTTGAGGGCAGGTGGTCGTTAGGTGTACGTGCCAGTTGCCGGGACAATACTTGGCAAGTCCAAAGGAAGTCTGAGAGCAACACGATAGTGTGATTGCTCAAGGAATACTTCTTGCAGGAAACTCTTGAGTCACGTACATCTGTATTGTGATAGCGTAAGACAATACTCTATAGTTGATACTATCTTTCGGGAGCAGAGGATTGAACAGTTACCTTGTACCTTAGGTGGTAAACCTCATACACATCCTAAGTGAAGCTTTAATCATTCTTCTCTTTATTAGTCCGGAAGTCATTAGGGGCTTTTATTGATTAGGAGTTAGGGTGGATCTCCCGGTGTTACAGTAGCCGACTTCTTGTACGAGGAGGTAATTTGCTGGTTTGGGACCCTGGAATGTGTGGTAGAAGACGGTGGTGCAGAGAACAAGAAATGAACCGACCTCCTCCTGAAGCGTTACAAGATCCGGAAGATCACCATAACCCCATACCATGCCACTGCAAACGGAGTAATCGAATGAGGACACAGACCGATTACAGATGCACTAATCAAACTCACAGCCTGCTCCAACAAACTGAAAGAGATGCGGATTGACCACCTACTGGCAGTGCTTTGGACCGACAGGATTACCGTCAGACATATGACCACATATTCTCCCTTCTACCTTGTGTTCGCACAAGATGCAGTACTCCCGATACAGCCAGAGAACTTAGTATGGAATACTCCCAACTGGATCCACGGAATTGATGATACAGCATCACTGATAGCAGCTAAAGCTAGACAGCTGGAACAATGGCGAGAGGATATCGATGCTGCTATACAAAACCTAATGGAGTCGAGAGATGCCAACAAATGTTACTTCAACCAAGCAGGCAACCTCCGAGCTCAAGATATCCAATTTGGCAACTTGGCTCTTGTACACGAAAGCAAGGTAGAGCAGTCTCACGGCACTAAACTGGATGCTAGGTGGCGAGGACCCTATCGAGTCACAGAGATTGCCCAGAGCTTGGGGACTTATCGACTGATAGAACTAGATGGAGCGGAACTTGCAGGCTGGATAGATGGTAGTCAACTCAAGATGTTCTTCACTCGCAATGAAGGCGTACATGGTGCTCGAGAAATTGGTACTGCTGGCACCACTCAAGAGGAAGAATCGGAGGAATTCGAGGAATTCGAGGTGGAGGCAGTAGCAGGCCAGAAATGTATAGAAGGAACATGGATGTGTAGAATTCAGTGGAAAGACTGGGAGAAACAATCGTGGGTATGGGTGGAGGATACGGTGGGGTGTAAGGAGCTTGTAGATAAGTGGAACACTGCACATCTGGAGCCAGCAGACCACCCGTCCAAACAATGATGGGAAAGACAGGGAAGGGGAAGAAGGGGGGAAGGGAGGAGATCCATTGCATGGACCATAATGAAAAGAGTTGATGATACCAAAGCCACACGATTGTGTGGAGTTGCGAGATGGAGGGAGAATATCGAATCCACTCAATTGCGTGGATTTGCAAGATGGAGGGGGAAGAAATATTCCTATTGGCTGAGTTGCACCCACGTTACACAAAAAACTCCTACCGTTATCCCCTAACCCTCTAGTAACCTCGAGACAGGTGAGATGATGACTATTGCAGGAGTGGACAGAAAATACACCACTGAGAACAGGAACAATGAGCAAGATATGCCAAACCACCAAGTACAAGCAGAGAAGGAGGAGGGGAAGAGGTGAAGAAGTTGTGAAGAGATACGAGAAGAGCATACTAGGGAAATCAGGAACCACAAAGAGACTGGAAATAGAAGGATCTGGCACAAAGCACCCCTCCAGGAATATGAAGAGCCTCCCCACTCCTACGTTCCTGAGGAAAGACAACCACCATACTGTCCCGTTCATCTCCCTCTGCACACTGACGATTGTGCCAAATATCACCATCTCAACCATATCCAACGACCAATGACCGACCAACATGATGTTTACATCAATCAATGACATCGCAATAGCACTTAGCGATGGCATGGATTTCAAACCGTCCCTGCCGACTTCCACCGCCGCTACAAGCCTCGACTCCCCCACCACAGCTGCCACCACCGCCACCACCAAGACTGCAGCCACCATCACCGCAGCCACCATCACCGCCATTACTACATAAACCCCCTTCTTGGATATTCCTACTATCACTAGCGACCTCTCTCCAGTAACCCTTTTGTCAGACACACTAACACACCTCAGCAGGGAATTCTGTTTCAATAGACATGTCGGATCGCTGCAAGAAGCCGTGGAGATCATCACTTGAGAGGTCTCCCCCCAAAACCAAGCAAATTTCATGCTCGAGATCTATGATCTCTGTGGTGACAATACCGATGCCACCAATGCCCTGGTCGCTTGGCTGTCGAACTTTGCGGAGAGGAACCTTGACTAGAAGAAGTTGAAGTACAAGCGATACTATGACTTCCTTAAGGCTCTTGACAGCTCTGCCAGGGTGAGGGAGATGATGAAACAACATCACTCTGCCCAGCAGAGGAAAACACAGGCAATGAAGGAGCTGGGAGACCTCTGGCAACACTATCCCGAACTCCAGGCAATCCTAACCAACTACAGTGGAAGTGAGAAGTGGATGCGATTGACTGCGATCGCCAACCAAACATCAAGGGATCTGTGGTTCGCGAAGAGATACCTCAATCCTGCATACATCAACCGTCTCACCAAGCTAAACTGGAAGTCGAAAACTGACAAGTCATATACTTCCGGCGACTTGCAGGAAGCTAAAAAGTTGATAGATAATGGCTGCCCTCAGTGTTAGGGGTTCTCCTTCAGCAGCGGAAATGATACATGAATGGATTGCAGCAAGTACATGTGACGAACATACGTGACTCATATGCAAAACACTTACTTTTGGAACATCATCATGGTAGTCAGTCAGATAATCCTTACCAGGATTACACTTGAGCGGCGGGTCGATCAATTAGTGACGAGTATACTCGCACTAGCGCATTCACTTATGATGATGCAATTATGTCGCCATTACTGGGAAGTGAAAAACCTTCAGCAGTGCACATAATTATTGGCCACTTCTACTGTATCTTATCTAGCGGGACATCACACAGTTAAGTTGCACTTATGCAGAATTACATGTGGAGCAGATGTTACGCAAGATGCAAGTAACAGGGATCTGCAAGCCCACGCACTGAGTGGTGGGAACACCTTGCAGCACTCCCCAGTCTATGGAAGGTCGAGACCTAAGCATGCGGTGTCTGAGGGATCATTGGCATTGGCTGAGGATAAGAGGCCAGAAGCAACCCTGCTCATTGCTTTGAGTTAGTATGCATTGGAATGTCATACTCATTTGATATTATGAGGTTGATGTGTCATAATCTACGTTGGCAAAGTATCAGTTGGTCACCGATTGAATCTTGGACACAATGCCGGATAGCCAGCTTTAGGCGAGGCAATTATTAGCGATGAGCTATTGACAACTATTGCGATATGCACTGATGAGACTATGTGTCGTCAGATGTTTCAACTACTGAACAAATCGGAAGCAAGATGTCTAAGTTGAAGTTATGAGTTGTCATATTTATATGTTTGATATCATGATATGAGGATGGCCCATGTGGGGGCGTAATGCTTTAAAACCACTCATGCATGAACACGATAACCTTGAGCAAATTTGTGGCACCATCAATGAGTCACTTAAGTTTATCTTTGGTGATTAGCTATCAAGCAAACTATGTGTCATGGCAGTAATCCAAGGGCAAGCTTGACCTGAGGATCTGAATATATAAGAACTCACATTGTCCCCAACAATGAGAAGAACCAAGCTCTAGCAGCAATTCACAGTCAGACATTACCAGCAAAGAACACCTTAAAATATTATTACGAATTCTATTTATTCACAATCGCTTCTCTCAATCACTTACATGAATATTTGCATTATGTCCTCGAAGAGATTAACACACTCTCAATATGCCCACCAGAAGGCCATCGAAACTTTCAGCAATCTCGTTACATACCTCAAAGAGGAAGGTTTAACCCACATCTCACAAACACATTTATACTCAGCAATTATACAAGGTATCGGATACAAAGTACACCGACACATCACAACAGGGTTGTTACCCTTCAAACAATTTTCTGATGAACAACCTTGGACAGACGAGGAAGAGTGGTGAGCTCTTATTAGTGGGATACTAGATAAGGGGTTGAGTCTTGGGATGAGACGAGGAATTAGATATGCAGCTGTACTTAGTCTAATAAATGTTGTATTGATTATTGGGATTTAAGTACCCCTGTAACACTTAGCTGGAAGAAGGAAATGACTACAAAGCTATGGGTCTGCAATGGTACCGGGGGTTGGTAATTCCACTTACTTACTACCCTGGCATGGATGACCCCAAGAACACCAACCGACTTCATACCATCTCACCATCAGTACCACCTGCCAACGATGGGATACTGCCTGCCGACCATGGGATACCTGTACCACCTCCATCCCCCGATAAGAGCAAGATGCTTCCACCGCCAACCCCATCAACCAAGGGAAAGGAAAAGGAAATGGATAGGAGTACCATTGGAGGGCTTTTGATGGACCTGGCCGAGGATGGATCTGGGGATGGAACCCGCACTCCTGCTGAGAAAGATGCCACGTCAACTCTGCCAGCGCCCACCGACAAAGAGGCTGGTGGGACACCGCCTGTGCACACCAAGAAAGACACTTGTACAACCCCGCCAGCTCCCACTGAGAAAGAGGCCGGTACAACCCCAGAACAGCCTACTGATTCTCAGCAGAAGGGCACCCCAAAACCTCACCGGCCTGCCACTCCCAGCAGCGAAAGTAGCAGTTCCGACAACAACAACAGCACTGAGGATGAAGAATACGTGAGCTGCTTTGTACAATGGCTTGGCCTCAACCTCAACTGCAAGAGAATATTGAAAGATAAGATGAAGATGTTGGCACACCACAGGAGAAAAATGGGAAACAAAGACTGTTACGCCTTTGGTGTTACAGGGATATTTCGGGGATCATACAGGATGGTTCAATCAATCCTGATATGGATATTCAATCCGGAATCACGGATTATTACTCGGATTTCGATATTAGATCTACCTTCCAGAGTAGTTCACCAATTAGTCATATCTCCATTACCCGACCTTCGACTTAACAGATAAACGACAACAATCAAGCCAAGCACAAGTAAGTTGTGTATCATCTTCAGGTCAGGAATAGTTGTACAATCTCTAATGTCAATGGTCACTCCGTGTCAGCAGAAAACCTTATTCGTAGTCGCCGACCAAACGACTATTCACTCATTCTCTAATGGTTCATTCATAGGGAGATGAGGTGTCGTCAGCATCAGAACATTATGACATCTTGAGATACGCAGAGTCAGATAAGAGATAAGTCGATAACCAATAATCGATATATCACAGCCCAGTTGACCCAATGGACTTATACGTATCAACCCATAGTTCGACCACACTTTCTTGATCTGGTCAAATGGGACCTTGGATTCATACGTCCTGAGTGGCGCGGGATGCTCTCTGTTCAATATATGGCAAAATAGCTCAGTTACAGAATACTATATATTTGGCTGTGGGCAAATAGCCTATTCATACGTATAGAAGTGAATGTTATTGATGATCGCTCTGACACCTCGCTAGAACTAACTACTACACGAGCCTCCCGCAGAGCCGCACTTACACAACAGAGCCGCACCTTAACATGACCAGAGCCATCCACCTGAATTGGCTCCAATAGAGTGTAGTCAAATTAAGGGTTCTGTCATTTGCCGCAATCATCAAACTGTTACGTACCCAGTGGGTATAGTAGAGGGCACTCTCACTGGCTCTTGGTGACACGAACCTAATTGTTGATAATTGGCTTCAGATACGCTGGTATCAGTAGGAGTTATCGCGAATAGCAATTGTGTCGCAATATGAGCACATTACTTCGATGACATAGTTAATACTCAGGTGAGTTGAACTCAACCATCAATGGTAGAAGGCAAGGATGATGAGGTAGTTACGTATGTGAACTGCTAAGCAGGCTTTGGCAGTCTCATGATTGTTAAGGGTGTGGATCTTCTGATATATATCAGCAATACCGACATGGAGGAAGGACATTGATAACCTAGTATCGAATATACAATCTACATTAAGATTTACCTATGGATACCTATCGACCTTCTTGACCTGGAGGTTAAGCCTTAACTCGATTCCCGTGTATTATCTATTAGTTCTGTATCGAAGTCAATCAGGATACTTCTCTTCTGAAGTGCAGAGTTGTACATTCATCTTCAGTTCTATATTATGGATATATCTATCACTCTTTATACTTGGTTATTCTTAGTATCTTCATCAAAGCAAGTTGTTGATTGGGAGGAGAGTAAGACAATATATTTGAGTCCGAAGGAAGTCCGAGAATCAGCCCGATAGCGTGCCGATTCAGAGGATACTTCTGCTAGGATACTCTTGAGTCGGCACTACTCCTTCTGCTGAGGCGAAACTACTTTGCTGTTTCTTGTCAGATAAGTCGATACCTGGAGTCGTCGCATTCTTGGACAGTCAGTCCTCGAGTATATGTGCCGGTTGTTGGGACGATACTCCAGCATCCGTTAGAAGTCTGAGAGCCATGACAATAGTGCGGTGGTTCACAGGATACATCTTTCAGGCTCTCCTAGAGTCATGTACATCAGCATACTGATAGCTTAAGACAATACTCTTTAGTCAATACTATCTATCGGGGACAGAGAACTGAACAGTTACCTTGTGTTCTTTGGGTGTTAATCCTTATACGCATCCTGAGTGAAGCCTTATTCATCTTCTTCTTTATTAGTCCGGAACCCATTAGGGGCTTTTATTAATGATGACATAGGGTTAGTGTCAGCAACGGTTCCGGACCGTCGCTTCGGGTCTGGGTCTGGGTGGGAACCAAACAGTTGCCAAATCGACAGTCCGGGTTGTCAATTGACCCACACTGTCAATTAGGGTACGGTTCGATGGAAATCCACCACCCGTCTCAATTGGGCGGGTTGTCAGCGCGTTGTCTAGTGGGTCCATTTGTAGATTCATATAATACTCTTGTTTTTGCTGCCTGATAATTGTATTTTACCAAAACCGCTTATTCAACACCTAAGATTCACTTTTTGCATATTTTGCAGCTTGTAATATCGATTATTTTGGAATCCGTGTTTCTTCTTCTTCATTGTGTATTTTTGCCTATAAGGTGGTCTATACATCTGTTATAAGCTTTGATATTCGCATGATGCCGTGATTACCCAGTATGCAACGCCAAATATTGTTGACACTCCGTTGACGCTCATTTTCATGATGGGGTAACAAAGTTTTCTGAATGGGGAAGTGACCGAGTCGCATCCTGTTTTGCCTACAAAGGCTCCCAATAGGTCGGTTATGCATAACAGTGAATGAATCAATTTCCAATTACCTGAGTTACAATACCAAAAATCGTTGACGCTCCATCGATGCTCATTTTCAGAAGGTGGCAGTGACCGTACGGCATACCTTTTTGCCGATAAAGGCTGCCAATAAGCCGTTTATAACATTGTGCAACAATTTACAACTCTGATTACCAAAGATGCAAAACCAAAAATTGTTGACGCTCCGTTGGCGCTCATTGTCATGATGGGGCAGGGAGCGTGCAGATAGTATTTTAGCCTATGAAGGCTGCCAATAGTCGCATTATGTCTAAAAACGTCGATATCAAGTGTTATTTACCAGACTTTCAACACCTACAACGGTTGATGCTCCGTTGACGTTCATTTTGCCACAGGCGTATCCGCAATATGCAATCATTCAATTTGGCACAGTTTATCATTCAGGATGTTTCGGCAGCCATTGTAACGTCTTCATGTACTTTGTCCATGATCACCACATTGTTCTTTAATAATACATATAAATATATCCTATAAAATATACTTTAAAGTGTCCACAAATTGTAGATTATAATGCACTATAAATCCTGTTCCTTTCAATCAATGCTCATCTCAACCGACATGTACATTCAATAGACTGCTCTCGTCTTCACAATGTATCTTAGCAGCATTCAGACACAGCAGATAGTGTACTAACCACATGATGTTCTTTCATCAGTCAGCAATTCTGGATGAAAATCTTCATCGAGTATGCTATCCTCGGCTAATGCATCAAGATTGACAGGTTGAGTCTTGGGAGGAGAAACACATGAATCCGCATTTGCGGCTGGCAAATTGTCGGTTTGCGATAGTTCGGTGCCCTGAATGGAACCGGGTGGCGCAGGTGGCGTTCCGGGCGGAGATGGCCTTCCGGGTGGAGATGGTGTCGGATCTGGTGTCGGATGTCTGCGTCGGACTGGTGCAGGAGTACTCATTCCTGTGCACCTCCAGCCTGTCTGGGAATTCCTCGCAGTGCCGTTTTGGGAAGGAAGACAGCCGTCCATGTGGTTCTGATGAATCATAGCCGGGTGTCTTTCCATTGCAGCCTTCACCTTCTCATGCCCAGGAAACTGAACACCCTGCTTCTTCTCTTCTCTGACTTCAGCCTGAGGTTTCTTGATTAGATATTGGGTTTCCTCTATAGCGGCGCGCGAAAACCCTTCTTTGGCCATTTTGGCCATATTCAATGCAAGGCACATGTCAGACTGTTCGAGCTGTACTCAACCTCCTTGCCTTGCCATTGTTGCAGACATGTTGAAAACCTAGAAGAAATTAGTTGCAGCATCTATTAATGAGATTCAGCAATGACCTCCACCATATACACTTCCTTAGCCTCCTCCAAGGTGATTAAAGCCTGTTTTGTCTGCTCCCAGGGACACTTATCCCGAAATTCGTCCGCGAAAATCCTTGAGCTGACGACATCGTGATGTTCGATTTCGCGGACTGTGCGTACAAATTCCTTGCTAGACCATGGAGGTTTCCCATTCTGGGAAGAACTGAATTGGTCACGGAGCTCCTTACGTATACCCGCTGTATATTATACGGTTAGTTGACCGTCATTTTCTTTGATATGAATACACTCACATCCAATTGCGTGCTGTTTCTTAGTCTTGCTGCTTCGAGTTTTACAAACAATTTTTAAATGCGCGTCCTGGGTCATATTTCTGGTGGCCGCATTGGCGGTGTTGCGGTGGACTAACTGCTGTCTGCGTTCATGCTGTGTGCCAGAGAGTGACATATTGGGTGCAACGCCCGTTGATCCGCCTGGTTCAGTGCTGTTCTCACCTGGCTGAGGTGTTTGTGTAGCCATGATTTGCTTGTGTAGAATAGGAGAGGAAGATGATAACAAAAAGAAGTGGAAAGTCCTAAGGAATATATACTTCACTACAAGTCAAAATGAAATAAGTAACTGCCAAGTTGCACGTTTCACTCAAGTCAAATCATGCTGTGTTTGATTGCATATTGCAGGGGTTTCTAACCATTCCGCATTTTGCAATCAGTCGGTCTGATGTTGTTTGTGTGTTTACAAGAATCAATAGAGGTTTACGACCTCCGAAATCGCGTGATTGTCTCATATAAACCGGATATGCTCCACGGGAAAGGACATTTGGTGATGTTTGTCTCAAAAAATCCCAGGTATCATACATGAAACTGACGCTAAAAATCGAGTCATACTGTATTGTTCGCATAACTATTCCCATTTTAGTGACGGTCAAAACATCAATTTTGCTTATTCAAGTTGATCAAACTTACCAACCTTGACATAACAGACGCAGCTTGCCTCTATGTCGTCAAGACCTTGCAACATCCAACATCTCGCCCAAAAACAAAGTCCACACAAACTACAATGGTCAATGCTCGGAAAAAGAACTTTTCACCACTTCCAGCTGGCAAATACGGCAAATTGACCAACCGATCCACACGACAACGTCATCACGCAAATGAAGGCAAGAGTGGTTTGGAAGCTGAATGACTCCGAGCCCTAGGTGCATTGCATAGCTTGCGATCAAACATGAAGCTTGTGGCAGAGAGAAGACAAGAAACGAACATTTTGAATCACAAAGAGAAGGAGAAATGAATCGAGGATTACATGGAGAGAGAAACTGCTGTGGCAAGAACGCGAGTTGAGGATGCAGAGACAGCAATTAAGCAGGTGCAGGAAGATATGAAAAGTGCTGAAAGCGGGGGATTGACATCAAGGGAGCCCGGACATACGTTGGAGGAGATGTTGAATGCTATCGGAGACAGTCTGAGCGATCTTGCAAGTTCGGACAATGAGGAGGATGGGAAAGATGATGAAGATACAGAGCAGGGCAAGCTGAACGAAGATGATGAACCCGGCTGGGTGATGGGCACAATCACGAAAACGGTCCAGCAGCGCATGGAGAGATTTCGGCACAACTGGGATCGGGGGATGCGGCCGACTACTTCCATAAACGGGATATGGAGTACGGCACAACCGCATTGAATGTACCGGCAGTTGTCAAACCGCATACGGACAACGACGCAGCAAATCCTGGACCCACAACATTTGGTGAGCTTATGGAGTCTCTTGATATCATCCCCAGAATATCGCAAATGCCGCCAGGGACATCTCAACCAGGAAGTAGTCATATGAGGCTAGGCTCTGGGAGATTGCAGTCGAATAAACGCATAGTGTCACTTCCGCCCGACGTGGAGCCCGATTCGTCACCAATTGAGAAAGATAAGCCTATTGAGCCCGTATGCCTTTACCCCTGCATTTTCCTCCGTAACTGATCACCATATTGAAATCGGATTCGGACGAAGATATGGTGATGGCGCGTGCGTCGCTGGAAGAATTGTTACGCATATTACTATTTTTGATGTCATATCAAGTCGAAAAGCAATTTGTGTACCTATTTTGCTATGTGTCAGCTTTTACTTGATTTCAGTGAACAAACTGTGAGACACGATAATTCGTCTGTGCATGTGCAAGGGTGGTACGTACCATGCGAAAGTTCTAGTGTCCAAATTTGGCTGCAAGACGACCAATAAACTCCATAACACCTTGCCGGTTACTGTTAAGTGGGAAAGCACAAACTAAATTAGTGACGAAATGCAGTAATAAAATTTAAGTGAGTGATGTCATACGAGTTATAGAAGGAGCAGTCAGTGCGCGATACGAATCTGTCTGTATGACGAACGTCATGCTGCATTCATGCATGCGTCCAACTGCATAACTCTCCGCTCAGACCTGGTGTACATGGTTGAGATTTTGAGAATTGCTTATGGTATGGCATGGAAATCGAGGAAAAGGAGCGGGATCAGGACAGGTGAGGAAGTTGGGCTATGTTAATTAAAAATTAGCGTGAAATCAACATACCGTGAATTGCCGGCCAAATGCGCGGGAATGCTTGCTGGCTACGTCATCCATCACTCAGATAACGTGTATGGTGGTGGTTCTGAAATTGAGAGGCCACGAAGGTTCTGGATGCAAATGATCATACATAGAAACGATTCATTGATTGTCAATAATCATTATTTGATTCATATCATACAGATATTGAACATACAATGACAGTTAGGATGTGTTCAATGTAAGCCTCAATGGAGCGTCAACGATTTTTAATCTTACACTTTCAGCAATCATACACGCTGCATAGTCCCATATTGCCAAAGATAAACTATTGGCCGGCTTTTTAACTGAAAAGGTAAGCGACACACTCATTGCCGCATCAGGAAAATAAGCGTCAATGGAGCGTGAACAATTTTTAGACTTGCAACATGGATAATCCCTGGGCTATTCATCGAAATCGTCACATACTGATCATATTGGCTGCGTTTCTCAGCAATAATGATGCAAACGATATCGCTACCACCTCCTAAAAATGAGTGTCAAAGGAGCATCAACGATTTTCAGTCTTACACTTTCAGCAATCATACATGATGCATAGTCCCATATTGCCAAAGACAAACTATTGGCCGTCTTGTTAGCTGAAAAGGTAAGCGGTACACTAGTTGCCGCATCATAAAAATGAGCATCAACGGGGCGTCAACAATTTTGAGACTTGCAACATGGATAATCCCAGGGCTATTGATCGAAATTGTCACAGAATGATCGTATTGGCTGCCTTTCTCGGCAAACATGATGCAAACGATATCACTACCACTTCCTAAACATGAGCGTCAACAGAGTGTCAACGATTATTGGTCTTGCATCTTGAATAATCCAAGGGCTGTGCAAAGACTTTATAGCATAACCAATACGATGGCCGCCATTATGGGTAGTGTTAGCAACGCGTCCAGGTAACCCACCAGCGGTCCGGTTTTTGGCCCGCGGTTCGGTTCGGTTCGGGTCGTTACCCGGTCAACAACCCGAACTGCTATGTCTTCGTGGGTTTGTTACCCGGACCGAACCGAAACCCTGTGTTTTTAGGCAGGGTAGGAACCGGACCGCAGGTCCATCTTGATGTTCGTACATTTTTGGCTCCAATTAAGTATTCGAGTTCTGATCGTATCATGACATGATGTATATGTAGATTGTGCAGTTTAAGCTGATCTTTCACCTCCCGCTTTCAGAATTGAGATCCGACTGATGTTCGTTGAGTGGCTGTCAAATAAGCGTAGATTGTCACCGAACTTCGTGGGTTTTAGACAGCGACTCAACGAATATTTGTCGGATCGCAAATCTGAAACCGGGAGGTGAAAGAGCGGCTGAAACTGCACAATCTGCGTATACATCATGTCATGATACGAGCAGAACTCAAATACTCAATTCGAGCGAAACCTCTGGGCTTGCAAAGGCCGGGTTTTGAGGTGGATACCGGCCCAAATGCCAACGGTCCGGGTTTTTCATGTGGTAAAACCGTTGCCACAGTTCGGTTCCGGTTCCAACCCTAACCCGGAACCGTTGCTAACACTAATTATGGGCAAAAACGGTAGTGCGCATATTGCTATCACCTCCTGAAAATGAGCGTCAATGGAGCGTCAACAATGTTTGGTCTTGCATCTTGGACAATCAAGGGTCTGTGCAACTGTATCACACCATAATCATTGTATTGGCTGCCTTTAGAGGCAAAAATGTTAGTAACAATATCACTACTGCCTCCTAAAAATAAGTGTCCATGGCAATGTCTCACAGGTTGTACTTTTTTCTTGCTGGTTGCTCTAAAGTCAATATTTAAGAACCAGCAGATTACTTCACGATATCATAGCGTTTGAATGTCACTCAACTCGAATTACCCAGCGATCATATTTCTAATGCCATGTCCGATTCAAAATCTATAAATACCTCGTTGCTAGAGTTTATGATATCTTCCAAAAATCAATGTGTCTTTATCAATGATTTGAACGACCTTACCCTCCAAATCATATTTCATGCTTGGTGGACTTCTATGAATGTGGACTCGAAGCTTTCAATTGATTGGCATAATTCTAGACATGTCCCTTCGTGGAGATTCTATTTGCACTGCGGAATTGGGGAGACCAGCAGCTCTGGCATCATATGTATCATTTGTCACCAAGTTCTTCATCATCCATCAGAACATGGTACCAGCTCAATGGGGAAACACTTGCTGACAAAAGTGCACATCGCAAAGTTGAACGAATTAACAGAGTCAGAAGTGTCCGAATTGACTAAGTCAACGGTCAATGAAACAGCTCTGGCCGTACTGAAGAGACAAGGAAGTCGAGGAATTACAATCGTAAGGTCCCAATTGAAATTATTATTCAACATCTAGATCTTAGCCATGTTGACTGTGATCGCAGAGAAAACAATCTAAACTGGCTGATAAGGACTTTGAAACTGCCGAATTTCACCAAGACACCTGGAATCACTACCTCATCTCAGGATTTGTTTCGGCTCACCTTCCATGGAACGCTATATCAAACCTTGAGCTACGACGGTCATATAATGCACTACGCAGCGATCTCGTCCTACTGTCTGCCAGCACTCTTATCAACATTTGCCGGAGGGAATATTCACTGACAGTGAATGCAATTAAGAAGTAATAGCCATCAAGAAATAAAGTTAGCTTAGCTTTGGATGGGTGGACATCAACAAATAAATTGGCCATAACGTTGGTCATTGCCTACTATATGGATCGAAATAGGGAATTGCGCGAAATGCAACTTGCGTTCGATGAGGTTGATTACCACTTCTTCTCCTATTATGAAAGCTAACTGAGAATAATAGGTCAAGGGTCAACATACTGGGGCAATGCTAGCCATACATTTGAAAGAAGATCTTGAGCGTTTTGAGCTCACCGACGACCGTTTACTTGGAATTACGACTGATAATGCTTCATCCAATTACTCGATGACCCACTAACGGCAGTCAACGCTTGAGGCCTCCGGAATCGAATGGCCTGCATTGCGAAACCACATACCATGTATGGCGCACGTTATTCAGCATCCTTGAGGTGCCTTCATGAGCAGTCTCAGCGTAAAAGGCCGCACCAAGTCATGGGAAGCCCATGAGCGCAATCAACAATTTGGAGAGAATGAATGCACAGACATTGGGAAGAGTCAAAGACTTCAAAAGGAAGGCAATGCTAGAATCAACAAGGTGTCGGCCATGAAGCCAGGTTTGGCAAAGAAAATTCAGAAAGTATGTTTTTGAAGAATTTTTGAAAGTACTGAAACAGACCTTTGTATAGCAGTTAATGCTTGCAGTATTGATTACGTTGACACCTGGTCGTCGAAACGAGTTCATTCACTGTCACGAAGCCAACGTCCGGATCACAATACTACCTATTACAGATGTGAAGACACGTTGGAACTCGACACTGGAGCTGCTCGAGCACGCCTACCACTTATGTGAATGTTGAAATGTACTGATTGCTAGAAGCTTATATTCTCTAAGTACAGGTACATTTGTGCTCTTTATATATACGGTATTCGGAGTATGTCTTGTACGCATGCAAGCGTACTCAGCTGGCATCTCCAGCTGAGTCTGGAATGACCATCATCTTAGAGAGAGTCTGCATCAGGCCAACTGAAGCCATATGTCAGGGAGATAAACCATATATGCAACACTCCCCCCTCTTGCTACGCTCCGTGCAGCAAGAAAACAAACAAACAAACAGACAAGCAAACAAACAGTGATTCTCATAGTAGCCTGAGGATGGCCATCCATATAAACAAAGAAATCTGTATTCCACAAGTAAAGACAACCTTAAATCGACCTCCAATTACCATCACCCCATTGCTTTCGTGAACTTCGTATGCGTATCTTTAGTTAGTGCTTTCTTGAGTATATCTGCCACATTGTTGTCTGTGTGTATGTAGGAGTAGTCGACTATTCAACGTTTATGCAGATCTCGACTGTTGTGATAGCAAACGTCGATGTGTTCAGTTCGTGCTTTGATGATTCCCGTGGTGATAAGGGTGAGAGCACCCTGATTTTTGCAGTTGATTGGCAGCGGTGGTAAGTCTTTGCCATGAATGTCTTTCTGTAGTTGAAGTAACCATTTCGCTTCTCTAGAGGCCTCCAAGCAGGCGATGAATTCGGCCTCGAGAGTTGACATTGCGATGAGACTTTGCTTTCGAGACTGCCACGAGATAGCTCCATTGCTGGCGAGAAACACATGGCCTCCCTGAGACTTGCGGTCCGCGCTGTCATTGGCCCAATCGGAATCCGAATATCCTACAAGACTATTGCCGATGTCGATGCCGATGCCGATGCCATTGCCGTCGAAGTGTGGTCGAAAATCGGCTGTAGATTTGAAATACTGAAGGACTCTCTTAGTAGCGGTCATATGGCTGGTGAATGGCCGCGAATTGTAACGAGAAAGAGCAGCGACCGCATACGAGATATCTGGCCGAGTTGCAAGTGCTGCGTACATTAGTGATGCCGCGACGGCTTGATAGTCTGCGATATCTTCCAGTTCCTTCTCCCCCCGATCCTCGGCCAAGTCCGATTTTACATTGGGATCCATGGGCGTGGAGACATTGTGAGTGTGCTCCATGCCGAATCGTCTGGGAATTGTGAAGATATAGGCTTTCTGTCCCAGACTGACCCCGGTACCATCCCCGGTACCATCGCAGTGGATTTCGATGCCGAGGAATTGGCATGCCGGGCCGAGGTTCGATATCTTGTATTTCTCTGACAGTTTCGCTTTGACTTCAATCACAGCTTTGGCGGCGGCCTCCAGATATGACATGGAGATATCGTCGACATACAGAAGTATCAGAATGCTGTCACTGCGAACGTAGAGGTTAGGATCCGCAAGGGATTGAGTGAACCCAGGAGAGAGTAGAAAAGCGTTGATATCGTCTTGCCATAGCCATGGAGCTTGTGTAAGGCCGTAGAGAGCTTTCCTGAGTCTGACAACGATCTTTGGTGCGTTGAGGCCCTCTGGCCATCCTTCTGGCAAAGTCATATAGATGTCGTCATGGTCAATTTCTAGGTTTAGGAAAGCGATCACTACATCCAAGTGGTCCATAATCCACCCGTATCTCCAGATGAGAGAGATGAGATACCGAAACGTAGTTAGCGTTCCAACAGGGGCATAAGTCTCGCCGAAATCCGTCTGTTTGTATCCTTTTATGACTAGCCGTGCTTTGTACCGTGTGGACCCGTCAGGATTGTGATTAGTCTTGTAAACCCAATTAGAGCAAATCGGCTTGACATGCAGTTGCCGTGCTTCCCGGGAATTGAGAGCGGAGAAGGTGTTCTTGAGCAGGATCGATGAGCTTTCTTCCTCCATGGCTCTTTTCCACTGATCTCATTGAGGGCTTTGCATGGCTTCCGCGTAGGTGACTGGATCTGTTGCAGATGCCGTTAATCCTTCTGCGGAGACTTTACCTGGACTTCTTGTGACACGACTCCCTATCAGCGGAGCTGGAGCTGGAACTGGAGCTGGAGCTGGAGCTGGAGCTGGAGCTGCTCACGGTACTTGGCTTGATTTCTTGATTGCTGCTGCCGAGCGCCAGGCAGTCTGATCCTCTCTGCGGAGGCGCCGGCTGTGGGCGATGTTTTCTGCATTGGCTGCCAAACGCTGGGCAGTCTGATCCTCTCAGCCGAGGTGCCGGCTGTGGGTGTTTTGTGCTTCCTCGTCAGGAGCTTCATGCATGGGAGATGAGAATCTCTCACCTTACTGCGTAGGTTGACTGTCTTGTCTTCGGAGAGGCTCATCTCCGGTATCTATTTCCTCGATATATTCCTTGTCTTCTGGTAGTCCAAACATATCGGTATCAATCTCATTGCTTTCATGCAGGCATGACATGTGTGAATTTCTCTCTTCGTCGAAGACAGCTTCTGATTGGGCTCTCACCTTCTGGAATTCGGGATCCCATATCCTGCACAACGTCTTTAAATCATGTGTGTAGCCTGCCATCATGCAGGGCTTTGATCTCGGGCCAAATTTGCCTCGGCGTTGGACTTCGGGGATGAGTGTGCTGGCATAACATCCAAATCGGCGTAGGTTGTGGAGAGAAGCTTGATACGATATTTCGTTGCTGCCGGCATCGTCCGTCGGTTTGCCAAATCCATGCAGCATCTCGTATGGCGTTTCATACAGTGCTTGGTAGCCATCGCGGTCATTTCATTTCAGACCTTCATTCAGTGATCTTTGATGGAGATAGACTGCGGTATTAACTGCTTCTCCCCAGAACTGAATGGGAGCCTGAGAGTCAATCATCTTGCCCGGGCATTTTCAGTGATTGTACTGATTATTCGTTCAGCAACACCGTTCTTATGGTGTGAGTATGGAGGGCATGGCTCGTATGTAGTACTGCGGGCCGCAAGGACATACTGGAAGGTCTTATTGTCACATTCTCCCCGTCCATTATCGCACCGGAATCGCTTGATCTCGTATCCCATTGAGTCTACTCAGGCCTGAAATGACTGGCAGGCAGAGGTGCAGGTTTCGGCTTTAATATTTGGGAGCAGCCATACGGATGTGTACCTCATGTAGTCGTCGATGAATAGTATATAGTATCGATTTTCTCCCAAGGTCGGTGTAGAGAAGGGACCCCACACATCCGAATGTACAAGTTCAAAAGGCTTTGTAGTGCCTTTGACTGGCACTTTAATGAACATTTGCTTGTGCTTGGCTTGGATGAAAACTGTGCACATTGGGTCATCGTGTGTATATCCGTCAATCAGAGTTTTCATGGCGGTGGAATTTACATGGGCTAGTCATCGGTGCCATAGTCTTGACTCTGGGATTGCGAGAGACTTTCGAGTGGACTTAATTTTGGCTGCGATAGATGCTCTTCATGATTGGATTGTAGGCTCGATTGTATGCTCGATTCTAGGCTGGATTGTAGGCTCGATTGTAGGCTCGATTGTAGGTGAGCTGTCTCTCCTTCTCCTTTTTCCGTTCTCGGTAGTCGATGATAGGAGTGCAGTCACGGGGACTATGATCTATATGCCATTGATTAGTTTTCCAGCGAGACTGCAGGATGATGGCGAAGTTATGGAGCATTTTCCATTCCGAAATATATTCATATGCCCGCCCAAATCCAATTGGTTGATCGATAGAAGGGAAAGTCGAAAAGTAGGAGTATGGAGGGCTTCGACTTGATAGCCTTGTATGACGTCAACGAATCCGTAGTGCGTGGCGGTGACTGAATTGTTGTCTCCAAGCTCGATTACTATAGGCAGTGAGAGCTTTTTGAACATTGAGAAGCTGCTGCGGTCATTGCACATGTGGTGTGACGCTCCGGAATCAATGACCCACTTCGGAGCCGCCGCGGCGGCGGTGGCGGTGGCGGCCAGAGAACAAGCAGTTAGTCAGAAGGGATCGCAGTCTCCGGTCATAGCGAGATCTGCTGTAGCAGTGGCTTTCTTCACTTTCCACCACTCCTTGATACGTTTGTAGGAGACGCAATCGACTTTGACGTTGCCTGGGAGCCCGCACTGGAAACAAATGTGCTCATCATTTCCTCCGTTGTTTCCTCCCTCCTGGGCGCATTTCTGCTTCCTGCATGCATCTGTAGTTTGGCTGTCAATTATGCAATAGGTGCACTTACTTTCGTGGCTGTCTCCAGTTCCACTGCTTCCACCATGTCCACTAAGTCCACCGCGTCATCTGCGTCCGCCGCATCGACCACGTCCACTCCGCCCACGGCCACGGTAGCCACCAGGTTGAGAGAAAAGGGCGGCTCCCGTGGATGCATCTCCAAGTTCTTTGGTGAGGCTGGTTGTAGTTTCTTCCTCTAGGAGGTCATGCATGGCTTCTTCGGGTGTAGGTAAGGGCCTTCTATGCTTTAGGACATTTAATATCATTGCATACTGAGATGGCAGTGATGTGAATATTTGCGTGTGAAAATCTCGATCGGTGACTGCATCGTCGGTATGGTCCAGTTGTATGCGGTAGTTACTGAGCTTGGTGAAGTATGCTTTAAGTGGTTCGTCCTCCTTAGGTCGGCAAGCACGGAACTGACGAAGGATGTCCTGTCTGCCGATATAAGATCCGGCGGTGTCCAGACTCATTTCTAGTGTGTTCCACATTTCGTGAGGATTTGGTATACATTTGACGATGCGCCGTACTTTGGAGGAGCAGGAAAGTGTGATCATAGATGCAGCCTCAGCTTTCTTAGCCTTCCAATCATCATAGTTGTCATTGTGGTCGAAGTCAAGTCACTGGGGTTCAGAATCCTCTCTGGTGACGATTGCGTATGCTTTCATGGCTGACAGGATGAGAATCATGTTGTCTTTCCATTCGTCATAATTGTCATGAGTGAGCTTGGGGATGTCGCCCCACCTGGTCGTGTTGAGGGCGGGTTTGGAGGAAGTCATCGTGAGATCGTGGAGATGGCTTGTGATGGTGTTGAGTTTCAGTGCTGTTTATGCGGCTGTTGTTACGGTGACAAGGTTTAGGGTTCTTGAGGCTCTTTTGGAGATCGTGAAGGAGATCGTAGGAGGGATGGTGAGATTTTAGATAGTATCGATAACCGGGCTCATAACCTGTTGAAATGTACTGATTGCTAGAAGCTTATATTCTCTAAGTACAGGTACTTTTGTGCTCTTTATATATACGGTATTCGGAGTATGTCTTGTACGCATGCATGTGCACTCAGCTGGCATCTCCAGCTGAGTCTGGAATGACCATCATCTTAGAGAGATTATGCATCAGGCCAACTGAAGCCATACGTCAGGGAGATAAACCATATATGCAACAGTGAATTCACACGTGAGTGGCTTGAAAACCCAATATACAGCGGTTACCAGCCACTCTTCACAACACAGGATGAGTGGACCATTGTCAAGTATGTCATGGAAGTTTTACGGCCATTCCAGTACTGGACCTTGTGGATGTCCAAACGGCATACAGTTACTCTGCATCACGTCATCACTGAATACAATGACATGTTCAATCATATGGATGGCATTATGCAAGCTTTGGCTAAGAAGAAGACCCAATGGAAGGAAGACTTATACTTCGCCGTGAAGTTTGCACGACAGAAGCTGTCCAAATATTATTCCGAAGTAACTCCAATGACCGGTCTGCTTCTGATTTCAGCACATATCCTTGAGCTTTTTCGGAAGCTGCGATCGGTTAGGAAGTGGGACAAAGGAATGGATATCAATCCTGATGACGAGACTTCATATACCACGCAATATCAGGAGGCGTTTCTGAAGTATGTGGAGAACGAATACTGTGCCAAACACCAGTGACTGTCAGTCAATAAACCAGAAAGACTTGCGAGCAACAACCCCTTCTCCACAACGGCTTCTGGATCTGGTCAATCTTCTTTTGATCCATATGATTCGTCCAGCGATAACGATGAATACTTAACGCCTAAAAATGTGGCAGAAATGACACCTGGATGCAGTGATCGCACAGCACGCTTATTGACTGCCGCAAGGCTCTATCTGAATTCACTGCCTGAAGCACCAAAGAACTGGCGGCAAGTTAATCCAAATCGTAATGACTACCACTCCAATCCCATTCAGATTTGCAGTACATTTTGGTTGCCAGATATTACCGACTGGTGGCACCAGCAAGAAGAAACACGCTCAAAGTACGCCGATCTCTCCAATGTGGCACGCATCATATTTTCTATCATACCACATGGTGTCGGAGTGGAGGCCAGTTTTTCCCTTGGGCGAGACGTTGTCGGATGGAGGCAGTCAAAAACCACAGGCAAGACCCTTCGCGAAAAAGTCATTATAAGGCAGTAAGCATGAGCCAATAACAGGATTCTGCCAGGCGATGATTCTGTATTGGATATGACCGAAGCTGAAAATTACATAGAACTGAAGAGAGATGCAGAGGAAAGAAATTCTCCCAGAATGGCCAAGGTCCACGACTTTTTGGAGATGTGGCAGGGGAGCCAAATCCTCTGTGCTACACAGAAGGAATCTCACGCTCGAAATAAGCAGATGACAGCGGTACGATACATTTCGGATACCGAAGAGATCATTAATGCATCGTGGACAAACTTTCAACATGATGGTGCAGCTGCATTTAAATTGTCGGAAAGATCACCTCAGCCACCAGCTTTGTCTGCAAAGGACTTCCTTGGAGGACAAACTGAAATATTGAATGTATGCCAAATCAAGAAAATCGACCCACATTGAACGGAAAGTAATGAGGTTGGTGCACCCGAAAGCATTTCTGATACCGAAAATTGGCTCAACTGGAATGGTGACTTGGATGACCCAAATGTGAGCAAAGAAGACTGGGAGGTGTTGGCACGGAATTTGGCCCGATGGCTTGTGTGGCATTCGGGGGCTTACAGCCTCCGACGGCCTAAGGCTGTGGGCATGAGGCAGGTGACTTGCGGCCCCCTTGCGGAAGAGTAGGGCTAGCCCCGGCAGTGGTGCTCAGCATCGGTCTCCAGATGTGATACTCGGCTTCGCCGAGTATGCCCTCCTTTCCCATATATATTTGCCAGTCTTTCTCTCTCTTTGCTCTTTAGGCAATCATTTTTGTACGATAGTAAATTCAATATCTCTATTCGTACTCGATTGATCTCAACAGGTTGTGAGCCCGGCGCTTTCAGTTCTCTGGGAATCGTCATCTATCAGTTTATAGAGTTTTATCGTTTTGAAGAGCCGCCAGCTGTTAAAGTCTCGCATATCGACCATGTCCGTTTGGAGTCCGCCACTTTGAGTTCTGTTGTAATCGACGCCTACTATTATTATTTGTTACTGCCTCTCCTCTGACCCTGTTCCAGTGGATCGAGCCGACATCTATTAGTATTTGTTACTGCCTCTCCTCTGCCCCTGTTCCAGTGGATCGAGCCGACATCTATTAGTTTTCTTGTTTATCATTTCTCCTCTGCCTTGTGTTGTAGTGGATCGAATCAACGCCTAATAGTGGTACCTTTATTGTAACGGGCGGGGTCGGACGCAGGTGATGTGGATGTTGCAGGACTGAACTCGAAGTGCGTATCGAGGGGCAAGAATCAGAATATGTTTCAAAGTCGGACTATTGCTTGCTATACAAGAGAACGAGTAAAGAGAGAAGAAAAGGAAATCCTCCAACACTATCAACACTCTCTTTATATACAATTCATCT
>Ga0307515_10005016_pt1 | contig 27008 bp, 7 predicted proteins | sample 17_EM_MG_FD_194513 | JGI IMG/M metagenome (GOLD analysis project Ga0307515, IMG submission 194513) | Populus trichocarpa ectomycorrhiza microbial communities from riparian zone in the Pacific Northwest, United States - 17_EM | ecosystem: Host-associated > Plants > Roots > Unclassified | place... | reverse complement strand
TTAATATAGGAGCTAGTCGCATAGGATTTATTAATAAGATCTTTATATAAGATAATAGTTTTACCCTAACCCCCCTTAACCGGCATATTAACGTATTTGGATTTAATAGCAAACGCACAGTCTTAAGCTAAATTACCTATATAGTATACCTAAGACTTTAATACCTAAACCACAAAGAACTAATTAAGCTTTTTATTACTACCTTAGGTTACCTAGTAATCCTTAAATAACCCTAGATAAAGCTATATAAGGTAACCATTAATTAGGATAACTTTAAGCTTCTATTTACCGCCTTCTATTATAAGTAGAAGTGCCTTATAATATACCATCTTAACCCTAAACTAAAATCTAGGAAATCTACTAAAATCTAGGAAATCTACTAAAATCTATTAGCCTAAGATTTCCACTAATATCTACCCCACGTCTAAAGAATTTACCAGATTCTACCAACCTAGGAATTCTACCAAATTCTATTAATATAAGATTTCCACCGATGTCTATTAATGATCTAAAAATTCCACTAAACCCTATAAATAGACCCCGAATACTACACCGCCCTAAACTAAGTAGAAGCTTAAGCTTAGTATATAAAACTACCAGAAGAACTAGTATCCTACAATAAAAAGAATACTTAAAGAACCCGAACTTAAATCTAATACTAACTTTATACCTAACACCGAACCTAAAATTAAGTAAGGAACTATATAAGAAACTACAGACAACTAGAGCCCGCTTAACGCCCTAAATATCCACATAATTGGAGCTACCCCGCTAGCGTAACTCGCCAAGAAACCCAAATATACGATCTTTACCATTACTATAGCTAATATTACAAAGGCCTTAGCACTAAAGAAGTACACTAACCCTGCTATAAAGGTACTAGTAGAGTATTATAACCGCCTAGAGGTATTCTTATAGAAGGAAGCTAATAAGCTACCGGAACACCGATTATACGACCATAAGATTATACTTAAAGAAGAAAAGTAGCCTAAATTTAGACCCTAATATGGGATGTCCTAAAACGAACTCTAAGTACTATAAAAGTATTTAGATAAGAACCTAAGTAAAGGATTTATTAGAGTAAGCTCATTACCTATAGCCGTACTAATAATCTTTGTTAAGAAACTTGGTAGCGATCTACGCTTCTATATAGACTACTAAGCTTTTAACGCTGTTACCGTTAAGAACTAATATCCGATCCCATTAATATAGGAGACACTAAACCGACTAAGTAAGGCTCGCTACTATATGAAGCTTAATATTATCTTTGTATTTAACCGCCTCTATATAGTAAAAGGAGATAAATAGCTTACTACATTTTATACTTAGTAACGCTATTTGGCCTCACAAATGCTTTAAGCTTATTTTAACATTATATAAATAATACCCTACATCCCTACCTAAACATCTTCTATACTGCTTATATTAATAACATCCTAATATATAGTAATAACCTAACTAAATATTAGAAATACGTTAACCTTATTTTATAAGCCCTATATAGAGCTAGTCTATAACTAAATATAGATAACTACAAGTTTTATAAAACGGAAGTCTTATACCTTAGACTCCTTATTTCTATAAACGGTATATAAATAGACCTAAAGAAAGTTAAAGTAATTATAAACTAGTAAGAACCCGAGAACGTTAAGGATATAAGAGCCTTTATAAGATTTGCCAATTTCTACTAATTGTCACGGCTTAAATAAATGCCTCTAAACCGAAGCTTAAACGAATACTATATTACGAAGATACTAAGCTAAAGAGAAGGAAAAGGGGTCGCTAGGACCGATGTAAACAAATATATAGGGTGAGCCGCTAAGGCGCTAGCTTTGGGCGGGCCAATCGTAGGTCGGCAGAATATGGCAGAATTTAGTAGGTAACGTGCGATAGCGCCGTTACATTACCCCCCTCTTTAAAAGAAAGCCTGCCCTTAGGCTTAGTTAGAAATAGGGTAGTACTAGGCTTATAAACGTAGGATTATAAAATATAAGATGAGGAGATAAAGGGGATATAAGTTTGTCCAGACTAAGTATAAAGGGCGATTATAGGCTAAGTGGAAGCACTAGGCCAGAAAGAGTAGCTATTAAAAGTCTTAGCACGGATCTAACTAATTAGATAACTTTAATCGGCGGTTAAAGTTCCTAGACATCTAAAATTTTACGGTACTAGTAAAAAACGGCAGAATATGGCAGACAGCTGTATTAGGGCTTTAGGGCGTTTTTATCCCTATATTCTTCCGGTAACTTATTATCTTTATTATACTAGCATTCTATCTATTTATTTAGGTACTTTAGGGGTTTAGGCGTATTAGGGTATTAGTTATAGAATTCTTTAAGTTTTTAGGGGCAGCCTATAAAGTTTTATATAGGGTACTAGGTTAGGTTAGGATCGTAGCCCTTTTATTAGATATAGTATTTTAGCGCTCCCCGTACTATCTTATAGGCCAATATTTTATTAACCTCCTATTTATTATTACCGTTTACTTAAACTAGTAGGGAAGGCTCGTTCTTTTATCTAGGTAATAGGTCGTTTATAGCTTTCTATAACTTATTTAGTAAGAAAATAGGGTAAACCCTAATTAAGTCTAGGAGCTTTATCTCATATAAGTTGCCTATTTTCTTAAAAACCTTATACGGTCCTACCATCTAGTAGTCTAGTTTACGGCTAGGTTATTCGGTCTTCCAATTCCTTATTATAACCTAGACTATATTACTAGGGGTAAAATCGGGCTCTTAACGGTGTTTGTTTACCTACTGTTTTATTAACCTTTAAGCTTTTTCTAGGTTCTTATGGGCTACTATCTAAGCTTCCTCTAATCGTTTGGTGTACTATTAGGCCTTAATATAGGATAGCTTCTCTTATACAGTCTAGGGTTCTTTTGGCCTTTTCTAGTTAAAGCTTATATAGGGTAAGTATCCTATTTCTAGCTAAATCGGGGCAAACCCTATAGAGTTATGGGGTAGGGTTGCTTGCGCGTAGTCTATTAAGGGTAGTAGTTTAGACTAGTTGTCCTAAAAATAGTTAATAAAGGGCCTAAGCCTTTAGTCTAGGTATTAATTTATAATCTCTATCTAACTGTCTATCTAGGGGTAATAAGCCGTAAAAAGCTTTAGCTTAATGCCTAGAATTTAGGTAAACTTATTCTAGAAGGCCGATATAAACTATAGCCCGTAATTAGATATAATAGTATTTAGTAGTCCGTAGATTTAGTAGACGTAATAGACATATAGCTAAGCTGCCTCTTTAGCATTGGTGTTCTTATAATAGGGAATTAAAAACAGGCGTTTACTAAAGCGGTTAACTATAACTATAACTATATTATATCCGTCACGGTCCTTAGGTAGTTTATAAAAGTCTATAAAGATATACTACTAAGGGCGCTCTAGTATTAGGAGTGGCTTAAGTAGTCCTAGGGTCTTATCCTATAAGATTATAGCTCTCTGGTAGTCTTCGCAGTTCCATATATATTAATTAATATCTATAACTATTCTTGGCTAGTAATAGCAGCAGTTAATAATTTTATAGGTCTTATTCTTACTAGGGTATACTATAGAGACTTAGTAATAAGCTTCGCGGATTAGTTTAGTCTATAGATTATTAACGTTAAAGACTATAAGCCGCTCCTAGTATAGGAGCAATCCTTCCTCCGTTTTAAAATTGGGGTTTTCTTTTATAGCTTATTCGCGAAGGGCCCTTAAGGCGTTAGCCGTGCAGTTTATAGTTAGAAGGCGGTTAATTAGCCCTATTAGCTTATTTAAGGACTCCTCTATTAGTGCTAGCTCGTTTTACTAGAAGTTTAGCTCCTTAAGGATCTATAGGTTGAGCTGTTCTAGATAGAGAAGGGCGCGCGTCTAATATTAGGTCTTTAGCTTATCCTAGGGTCCTATATCTTGTTTTCTTTAGGTTAGGGCATTAGCCTTAAAGTTTTACTTATTAGAACAATATATAATTATATAAAAAAATTAGAAGAGTATTTTAACCTATTAGGCTTATCGTCCTATAAGCTGCTTTATAGTTATAAAGTACTCTAGGGCTTTATAATCTATATATATCTTAATCTAGGAGTTCGTACCTTTAAGCTCTACGCGCTATTAGAAGAGTAATTAAATAATAGCTAGTATTTCTTTATCGTGTACTTTATAGTTATACTTAGCTAGGTTTATTATCTTTAAGAAGAAAGCTATAGGGTACTATTCACCGTTTAGATATAACTGTAATAGGATTCCCGCTATGACCCTATTAGAGGCGTCCGTTTTTAGCATTAATTTAAGGTCTAGGTTATAGTAATAAAGAATTAGGGAAGAAATAAGCCGATTCTTTACCTCTTTAAAGGCTTCTATATAGCTATTATTAAAGACAAAAGGTATGTCCTTTCTAGTTAGTTATATAAAAGGTTTTACTATAATTCCGTAGTTATGGATAAACTAGCGGTAGAAGTTATAAAAGCTAAGGAAGGACTAGATTTCTTTTATTATATAAGGGGGCTTTTAGTTACGGATTGCCTCTACCTTCTTAGGGTTAACCTTAATTCCTTTTATAGTTATAATAAACCTAAGGTATTTTATACGTTTTACCCTAAACTTATATTTCTTAATATTAACTTATAAGCCCGCGTTCTATAGTCTCTCTAGGACCTTCTTAACATAAACTTAATACTTAAGTTCGTTATCTAAGTATATAAGAATGTCGTCTAGGTATACCGTATAAAATTCGTTAAGGTAATTAAAAAGAATGTTATTTATATACCTTTAGTACGTAGCCAGTCCGTTTATTAGTTTAAAAGGAAGAACTTTATATTTATAGGAACTATAATAGGTACGGAACGTTGTTAAATCTTTAAATATAGAGTTTATTCTAATTTGGTAGAAAGCTTAGCGGATATTAAGTTTAGTAAAGATTTTTGCCTAGCTTAGAAGTATAAGGGTTTTATTAATTAAAGGAATAGGATACCGGTCTTTTTAAGTAATAGCGTTTAGCTTTTAATAGTTAATATAAAAATAAAGGCCTCTATTAGGCTTTTTTATAAATAGGATAGGGGAAGTAAAAGGGGCTTAATTTAGCTTAATAAACCCTTTATCTAGGTTATTAATTAAGTACTACTTTATTACTTTTAGCTTATCCATTAATTAATAGTAGAGGGGGCTATAGCCTAGTGAGTTATTGGCTTCTAATTAAATCTTATAATTATATATCTAGTAGGGGGGTAACTTATCTAAGGCCGCCTTTAAGAATGTATCCTTATAGCCTGTATAAATAGTAAAAAGGAGGCGTTTAACTAGTTTCTTGTTGGTTTCCTTATCTAGCCTTTCCTCTCTATTATTAATAATTTGATTAATTTTATATAGGCTTATTATAAAGACCTTATTATCCTTTTAGTATATATTAAAGTAAAACACTATAGCGCTAATTACGGCGATGTTTATAGTAGGGGGGTTAACTAATAATAGGGGTGTATATAACTTTAGGGACTTCTAGGGTACTGGTGTTATTATTACTCCTTTTAGCTCCTATTATATCTTTTAGAGGTTATCCCTTATATCCTATTAATATATTCTTTTCCATACTAGTTAAATCTATATAATTTAGACATTATCTATATTACTATCTGTCCCGCTTCTATATATAGAGTCCTCTTTAAACGTAGCGCTTTAGGAGAGTATCTTTATTAGTACGGAGTTCTTTCCAGCTTCGCGGCGGGCGTCTTTTTAGGTAAAGGCTAGGTTATAGGCCCGGATATCCTGCTAGTAGGTAGGGTTAGCCCTTATAGCTAGTATCTTGCGGTTAGTTTAGATCTCCCTAATAAAGGAGGGTAACCTTAGTCTATCCTCTAGCTAGATAAACCGTCTTTTTTGTATATTTAACCAAATATTAAAATAGGACATCTATTTTCGTCTAAGGATTATATTATAGGACCTTAGGTCTAGGATGTAAAAGGGGATACTATATTAGCGTTGTCCGTTAAAAGTAATATATAACTTTAAGATATAGGTAACGGGCTAACCGGCTTAGCCGTTATAGCCCTTTACCTAAATAGGCTTCTCTAGTTAGATGGCTTCTATATTTAGAAACTTAGCAATATTATTTATATAGGTAGTATTTATAAAGGCGAAGCTATTTGCTTTAGTATTAATAAGGGCGGTTATATTAACTCTATATCTATTTTAAAATACTATACATAGAACTATAAAATGCTTTCCACCTATTAACTAACTAAGATTAATCTCTTTAAGATCGATAGGGTACCCTAGGGGGGAGTCTTTCCCTAGGGTTCTCCTTTTCCTAATTTATTAGATATTTCTCCTTCCTCTATCTCCTTAATATCGCCTATATCCTTTAGCTCCGGGCAGAATAAGGTAAAGTAATCCTATTTATTACAGTTAAAGTATATAGCCGAGGCAGGGTTAATTAAAGTATTACGGTAAATACTAGTTAATAGCGTAGTACGTAGCTAGTTAGGCGAGGCTTACTAGTGCGTAGTTATAACCGCCTTTAGTATAAGAGTAGTTATAACTTATCTTCCTACTCTAGCTCCTATAGGTATAGCTAGCGAGTTTTAATTATTATGGAGTTGCTTTTACTAATTAGGGTAGGTATTAATCCGCTTTAGTTCTAAGTCTAATAATAGGCAATAAGCTGCAAGTCTTTTATAGGTTAGTAGATTATCTAAGGTTATAGCGATCTTTTTTTATAGCTGGATTATTAGCTTATTATATAGGTCTAATTAGTAGTTCTTAAGGGGAACCTAGCCTTCTCCTATAAGGTGTAGGAATTAAGTCTAGAATTTAGTAAAGGGTTAGTTTAGTTTTATTATTAGGTAATTATAGTTATAATAGGCATCCTGTACTTTATTTGGGTTAATATAGATAGCCGTTAGGTGCTGTATTATCTTATTTATAGATATAAATTGGACAGGGGAGTCGTCCTCAAACTTGGCTTAAAGGTGCCGTTAGGCGTCCCTAGTAGTTCGACTAAAGAGGTAGAGTATTTTAGCTTCTTTAGAAAGGAAATAGTTATAGTTAATATAGAGCTTTCCTCGTACTTAAATCCTCTAATTCTTAAAGGTAGGGTTTATCCTATTAGATAGTGGTAGGGGGTTAAGGAGCTTAATAGACTTTAATTGCTTTATTATTATATCCGTACTCCCTAATATATCGCATTTAGTAGAGTAAATAGGTCGGCTAGGGCGAAGCTAGGCTATTTTGTAGGGCTGTAAGGCTTTTTAGGATCTCTTATAGGGTCTCTTATATATTTCTTACTTTAAAATAATTGGATTTTTAGCTAGCTATAAGGGCGCGAATCTACTTGCGTATATCTACGATATTATTATTATCTTTAATTTCTAATTCTAATTGGATCTTAGGTTCCTCTTAGGTAGAGGCAGCTCTCTTAAATAAGCTTACTTTAGGTGCTATTGTTAGCTTCTTAAGGTTCGTCGGTATTATATGCTTTAGTTTTAATTCTAGGGGTATAGGTTTAGTCCTATCTAGCTTATAAGGTGGGATATTATCTAGGCCTTCCTAGGCAATGTAGAGTTGTTTTAGTGTCTAAGTATAGCGCGTTAATGCGTTATTACAGACGAAGTTTCTTTAGGGTAGGATATTATTGAGGCCTTTCTAGGTAAAGTAGGGAGAGCTTAGTATAATATCACGGCTTAAATAAATGCCTCTAAACCGAAGCTTAAATAAATGCTATATTACGAAGATACTAAGCTAAAGAGAAGGAAAAGGGGTTGCTAGGACTGATGTAAATAAATATATAGGGTGAGCCGCTAAGGCGCTAGCTTTGGGCGGGCTAATCGTAGGTCGGCAGAATATGGCAGAATTTGGCAGGTAATGTGCGATAGCGCCGTTACACTAATAGTTTATTAATAACTTCTCCACTCTAGTTTTACCCCTTATTACTCTAACCCAAAAGGATAAAGCTTTTATCTTTAATAAGGAATATAAGAAGGCCTTTACTTATATTTACTACTATACCTATACTCTAATACTTTAACCTAGAATAAATAAGTGTTATAGAAGCCAACTTATCTAATTACGTTACTAGAGGCATTCTGTCTTAATATAATAAAGAAGAAGTATTACACCCTATAGTATACTTCTTAAAATAACTAAGCCCTACTAAATATAATTACGAGATCTATAATAAAGAATTGCTAGCTATTATTAGATACTTTAAGCAATAGCAACCTAAACTAGAAGGCGCTGGATTTCTAATTAAGGTCCTTAGCGACTATGAGAATATATAGTACTTTACAACCACAAAATAGCTAAGTTATTATTAGGCCTACTAGTTAAAATATCTATTACGCTTTTAATTCTTAATTATATACCACTTAGGCGTTTAAGGTTAGAAGCCTAATACCCTAACCTAACGCTTATAAGACACGCCTATAACGGCTCGCATAAATGCCTCTAAACCGAAGCTTGTGGATTGCTATCTAGTAAAGATACTAAGCTAAGGAGAAGAAGAAGAAGAGGAGGAACGCCGTTAGGGGTCACTAAAGATACAAAGGGGTCGCCAAGGCGCTAGTAGTAAGCGAGCCAATAGTAGCGTGGCAGAATTTGGCAGAATTTGGCAGGTGGCGTGCCCTAGCACCGTTACATTACCCCCCCCTCTTAAAAAAGCCTGCCCTTAGGCGTTATTTAAGTTCCTTATTATTATCCAAATTATTATAATTATCTAACCCTTCTTTCTAGTATTTAATCCAGCTATCTAATTTGCTTGGTGGTCCGGGAAGGTCTAGATAGGCTAGGTGGAAGTCCCGTAGTTTATAGGGGGAGTACTTAAAATTAGATGCAGGATACTATTCTAGGTCCTCGTCGTGGCTAACCTAGCTTATATAGTATTTTAAGACACTACGGACCTTCTTAACTGCTAGGATCTCTTTAACTTCCCATTCCTTATCCTCTATAATCTAAATTGGCGGTAAGGGGTCGTTATACTGTCCAGGTAATGGGTCGTTCGCAGCCTTTTATAATCGGTCTAGGGAGAACACAGGGTGGATCTTTATTAAATCTAGTAGTTCGACCCTAAAGGAGTGTTCTACCTTCTCCAAAATCTTATATAGACCAGCTATTTAGTGGTCTAACTTACGGCTTAGCCTCTAGGTTTTCCAGTTCTTTATTAACACCTATACCTTATCTCCTACTTGGAAGTCTATTTCGCAATAATACTAATTTACGTCGCCCTCTTTTTTTTCTTGCGCCTTTTTTATAATTATTTAAGCAGTCTCCTAGGCCCTGTATATTCTCTCGGCAAATGCCTAGGCCTCTTTATAGCTAAGGCGTTCGCGAGCCGTTGCGGGTTCGGTAGGCCTATTCTAATCAAAGGACGTTTATAGCGCGTACCCGTTAAGTAGTTTAAATGGCGATATCCCTATGCTATTATAGGGGAGCATAAGCTGCGCGTAGTCTATTATAGGCAGTAATTCCAACTAGTTATCCTAATAGTAGTTTATAAAGGGACGTAGTTGCTAGTTAAGGTACTAGTTTATAATCTCGGTTTAGCCGTTAGTCTAAGGGTAAAATACGGTAGAGAGCTTAATCTTAATCCCAAGGATACAGCAGAATTCATTCTAGAAATCCGATATAAACTAGGGACTATAGTTAGAGACAATTAATTCGGGAGCGCCGTAGAATTAGTAGATATTATCGACATAGAGGTAAGCTATATCCTTCGCCGTTATAGTCTTAAAGCAAGGGAGGGAGACGAATTACTTATATAGTCGGTCAATTACTATAAAGGCCACGTTATAGCCGTGGGCATCCTTTAGAAATAACTTAAAGTCTATTATAATATGTTACTAAGGGCGTTCTAGAATTAGTAGTAGTTGTAACTAGCCGGGAGTGCAATCCCTAGGGGCATCTGCGCGTTTATAGGCGTGGCAGTTTCTAATAAATCGTTCCACATTAAACAGGAGTCCTCGCTAATAGTAACAGGGCGACAGTAATTGGTGGGTCTTATCTTAACCAGGGTGCGCCATAGAGACTTAACAGTGGGCTTTACGTATTAACTCTATCCGTAGGTTATTAACATCTAGAACTATAAGCCGCTCTTAGTATAAAAGCAGTCCGTCTTCCATTTCCAAATTAGGGTTACCTTTCGTGGCTTAGTCGCGGAGGGCCTTTAGGGATTCGGCCGTACGATTCGCGGTTAGAATGCGGTCGATTAGTCCTATTAGTTCGTCCAAGAACTCTCCTTCTATAGGCGCTAGCTCGCTCTATTCAGAGTTTAGTTCCTTAAGGATATATAGGTTAATCTATTCGGGGCTAAGAAGGGCGCGTATCTAATACTGCGCCTTTAGCTTATCCTACGGGCCTACGTCCTATTCTCTCTAGGTTAGGGTATTAGCCTTAGAGTTTTATCTACTAGAACGGTACATAATCGTAAAGAAGAATTAAGAGAGTATTTTAGCCTATTGAGCCTATTAACTAGTAAGCTGCTTTATTATTATAAAATACTCTAAGGCTTTATAATTAATATAAACCTTAATCCGAGAGCTCGTGCCTTTAAGCTTTGCGCGCCATTAGGACAGTAATTAAATAATAGCTAGTATTTCTTTATTATGTACTTTGTAGTTACACTTAGCCAGATCTATTATCTTTAAAAAGAAGGTAATAGGGTACCATTCGCCGTCCGGATATAGCTGTGATAGGACTCCTACTACAACTCCGTTAGAAGCGTCCGTTTCTAGCATTAATTTAAGGTCCGGGTTATAGTAATAAAGGATTAAAGAAGAGATAAGCCGATCCTTTAACTCTTTAAAGGCTTCTATATAGTTATTATTAAAGATAAAAGGCGTATTTTTCCGGGTAAGTTGTATAAGAGGCTTTGCCACAACTCTATAGTTACAGATAAACTAATAGTAGAAATTATAAAAACTAAGGAAGGACTGGATCCCTTTTATGGTATAAAAGGGTTTTTAGTCGCGGACAGCTTCCACCTTCTCCATATTAACTTTGATTCCTTCTATAGTAACAATAAACCTAAGGTACTTTATACGTTTTACCCCAAATTCGCATTTCTTAATATTAACTTATAAGCCTACGTTCCATAGTCTCTCTAGGACCTTTTTAACATAAACTTAGTGCTTAAGTTTGTTGTTTAAGTATATAAGAATATCATCCAGATATGCCGTACAGAATTCGTCAAGGTAGTTAAAAAGGACGTCGTTTATATACCTTTGGTACGTAGCCGGCCCATTTATTAATCTAAAAAAAAGGACTTTATATTTATAGAACCCGTAACGGGTATAAAATATAGTTAAATCTTTAGATACAGGGTCAATTCTAATTCGGTAGAAAGCCTAGCGGATATTAAGTTTGGTAAAGATCCTTACCTAGCTTAAATATATAAGGGTCTCATTAATTAAAGGAATTGGATACTAATCCTTTTAAGTAATAGCGTTTAGCTTTTAGTAGTTAATACAAAAACAAAGGCCTCTATTAGGCTTTTTTACAAACAGGATAGGGGAAGCAAAAGGGGCTTAACTTGGCTCGATAAACCCTTTATTAAGGTTATCAATTAAGTACTACTTTATTACCTTTAGCTTGTCCGTTAATTATTAGTAAAGGGGGCTATATCCTAGCGAGTTATTAGCTTCTAATTAAATCTTATAATCGTATATTCGGTAAAGGGGTAGTATATCTAAAGCTGCTTTCAAAAACGCGTCTCTATAGCTTAAGAGGTAGGTAAAAAGGAGGCGCTTAACCAGCTCCTCGTCACTTTCCTTAGCTAGCCCTTCTTCCTTCTTATTAATAATCCAGTTAATTTCGTATAAGCTAGTTATAAAAACCTTATTATCCTTCTAGTATATATTAAAGTAAAACCCTATAGCACTAATGGCCGCGATATCCAACATAGGGGGGTCACGCGATAGTAGGGGTGTACGTAATTTCCGAGGCTTCTAGGGTATTAACCTTCTCGTTCCTCTCTTTAGCTCCTACTACATCTTCCAGAGGCTATCTCTCGTATCCTATTAGTAGGTCCTCTTCCATATAGGTTGGATCTCCGCAACTTAGGCAACTTCTACATCACTATCCGTTCCGCTTCCGTACGTAGAGTCCTCTTTAACCGTAGCACTGCGGGAGAGTATCTTCGTTGGTATAGGGTTCTTACTAGCTTCGCGATAGGCGTCTTCCTATATAAAGGCTAGGTCCCGGTCCCTAATATCCTACTTATAGGTAGGATCCGCCTCTACGGCTAATGTCCTACAGTTAGTTCGGATCTCTTTAATAAAGGAGAGTAATTTCGGTCTATCCTTTGGCCAAATAAGCTGCCTTTATTATACGTTTAGCTAGATATTAAAATAGGACATCTACTTCCAACTAAGGATTATATTATGGGAACCTAGGTCTAGGATATAGAAGGGTATACCATATAGGCGTCGTCTATTAAGAGAAATATATAACTTTAATATATAGGTAACCGGCTTACCGGCTTAGCCGTTATAGCCTTTTACTTAAATAGGCTTCTCTAGCTAGGTAGCTTTCACATTTAGGAACCTAGCAACGTCAGTTACACAGGCAGTATCCATAAAGACAAAGCCATTTACTCTAGTGTTAATAAGGGCGGTTATATTAACTCCATATATATTTTAAAATACTATACATAGAACTATAAAGTATTTTCCACCTATTAACTAACTTAAATTAATCTCTTTGAGATCAATAAGGTACCCTAGGGGGGAGTCTTTCCCTAGGGTTCTTCTTTTCCCAACTCATCGGACGTTTCTCCTTCCTCCATCTCCTTAATATCGCCTATATCTTTCGGCTCCAGGCAAGACAAGACAAAGTATCTATCTTTTCCGCAGTTAAAGCACGTGGCCGTAGCAGGGTCAATTAGGGTGTTATAGTAGGTATTAGTCGGGGGCGTAGCACATAGTTAATTGGGAGAGGCCCGCTAAAGGGCAGTTGTACCTACCTTAGGTATAGGGGTACTTTCCACTAGTTTTCCAGTGCCAGCCCCAGCAGGTGTAATTATCGGTTTTTAATCGCTACGGGATTTCTTCTGCCAATCGGTGCGGGCATTAATTCGCCGTAATTCTAAATCCAATAACAGACATTAGGCTGTAAGTCTTTAGTAGGTTAGTAGGTCGTCTAGGGCTACCGTAATCTTCTCTTATAATCGAACTATTAGTTTGTTGTATAGGTCCAATCGGTAGTTTTTAAGGGGAACCTAGCCTTCGCCTGCTAGGTGTAGAAATTGGGTCTAGAACTTAGTAAAGGATTAGTTCGGTCTTATCATTAGGCGATTATAGTTATACCTAGCGTCGCGTACTTTGTTCGGGTTTACGTAGATAGCCACTAGGTGCTATAGCATCTTATTAACGGATGTAAACCGAATAGGTGACTCGTCCTCGAACTTAGCTTAGAGGTGCTTTTAGGCGTCCCCAGTAGTTTAACTAAAGAGGTAAAGTATCTTAGCTTCTTCGGAAAGGAAATGGTTATAGTTAACGCGGAGCTTTCCTTATATTTAAATCCTCCAATTCTTAAAGGTAGGGTCTATCCTATTAGACAGTGGTTAAGGGTTAGGGAGCTTAACGGACTTTAATTACTTCGTTATCGTTTCCGTACTCCCTGGTATGTCATCCTTAGTTAAGTGGATAGGTTAACTAGGACTTCTAAAAGGGGGAGCTAAGCTGCTTTAAAGAGCTGCAAGGCTGTCCAGGATCTCTTATAGGGTCTCCTATATGCTTTAAGCTTAGAGACAGTCGGCTTCTTAATTAGCCGTTAGGGCACAAATCTGCTTGTATACGTCTATAATGTCATTATTATCTTCAATTTTAGATCCTAATTAAATCTCGTGTTCTTCTTGGGTCGGGGCAGCTCTTTTAAATGAGCTCGCTTTAGGTGCCATTGTTAGCTTCCTAGGGTTCGTCGGAATCGTATAATTTGGTTTTAATTCCGGGGGGTACAGGTCCAGTCCTATCTAGCTCGCAAAGTGGGGTATTATTAAGGCCTTCGCAGGCAGTGTAGAGTTGTTTTAATGTCTAAGTATAGCGCGTTGACGCGTCGTTGTAGACGAAGATCTTCTTTTTTTTAGGGGTGGGATATTATTAAGGCCTTCCCAGGCAGTATAAGGAGAGCTTAGTATAATGTGACGGCTCGCACAAATGCCTCTAAACCGAAGCTTGTGGATTGCTATCTAGTAAAGATACTAAGCTAAGGAGAAGAAGAAGAAGAGGAGGAACGCCGTTAGGGGTCACTGAAGATACAAAGGGGTCGCTAAGGCGCTAGTAGTAAGCGAGCCAATAGTAGCGTGGCAGAATTTGGCAGAATTTGGCAGGTGGCGTGCCCTAGCACCGTCACAACGCCAGCCTTAGAAGAAGCACGCTCTTACTAAAATTAGACCCTACTTTACTCTAAACTATTTAATCCTCCTGCTAAAGACCTTATAGTATACGTCCTTAAAATAACTAATTAACCGATTAAATAGATTATAGTTAATAAATACCCAAATAACGAGTTTATCTAAGAAACGCTTAAGCTAATTTAAGATAGCGTTAGACGCTCTAAAAAGATTTCTTTAAGTAAATGCGAAGCTTGCGGAAACCGCTTATATTACTAGAACCGTCTAGTTATCCCTAATTATAATAAGCTTAAGCTTAAGCTCCTTAAATACGTATATAATCTACCTATCGCTGGCTACCTAGGCTAAGGAAAGACCCTAGAACTACTTTAATGGGAGTATTACTAGCTAAATATGTATAATATAATACGAAGGTACGTCTCTAGCTACTACACCTACTAACGAGCTAAAGCCTCGTATAAGATGTATAATAGTCTTTTAAAGCCGCTGCCTGTTCCGGACTAAAGATAAAAGGACATCTTAATTAACTTTATTATTAACTTTCCTAAAAGTAGAGGCTATATAAATATTATAGTAGTTATAGCCCGACTATTTAAGATAAGACACTCAACCGCCTGCCCTAATATACCAAAGCCTACTATCGCCTAACTATTTTTAGATTATATATAGAAACTCTACAGACTCCCCAAAATGATTATCTCCAATAAAGGTAGCTAGTTTATCTTAGCATTTTAGAAAGAACTAACTACTTAACTCCGTATTAAAGCACTATTATTTACTACGTATTACCTAGAAATAGATAGTTAAACGGAACGCGTAAATGCTATAATAGAATAGTATATTTAGATATACACGTTATATTTATAAGATAACTAGATTAACTAGCTCGTATTTACTGAGTTTACTATAAATAATTCCGTCTTAGAAACTATAAAAGTCTCCCTATTCCTAGCTAATTACAGCTAGCACCTATAAATAGGTTTTAAACCCTTTAGTAATGTTCCTTGCCCCACTTATTACGCCTTATAAGTTATAAAAGCAAATAAATTCATAGAAAAGATGGAGGAACCATAACAGTTCCTTACTAATAAGATAATATGGGCTTAATCTATTTATAAATCTGTAGCGAATAAGAAACGAACCCTAGCACTAGCTTACTAAATTAGTAATTTTATCTAGCTAGATATAAGAAATCTAAATACAAAATAACCTATTAAGAAACTTAATTAGAAGAATGCTAGCCCTTATAAGGTTAAAAAGGTTATCTCTCCTTATACCTACCGACTAAAGCCCCCTAATACGGTTAAAATCCACCCCGTATTCTATACGTTAGTCCTCCGCCCTACTACCCCTATATTAAACGCCCTGCCTAAATAAATATAGGACCCTCCCCTACCAGTTAAGGTAGACGGTAAGGATAAGTACTTTATTAAAAGAATTAATAATATTAAGTACAATAAATAGAAACGCTAATATATATATCTTATAAAGTGGAGAGGCTATACTAAGCCCTTATAGGAACCCGTTAACTCTATAGGACTTATATAAGCCGCAGAAGACTTTTACGAACTCTACCTAGAACTACTACAGCCCTATCTCGCAAAAGCTTAAGTTTAAAGGGGGGGTACTATTATAGAATACCCTCGTAACACCTTATACACGTCCACCTATTTCTACTAACTTAACAACTAAAGACCGACTATAAGATGGCAATCTGCGGTAATCTAACAGCAACTTGCCACATTCTACTATATTCTACTAAGTTTTACTAAGTTTTACTAAATCCTGCTAAGTTCTGCTAGAACCACTACTTAAATCCTATTCTGCTCTATGTATATATTAACTAAGCAACTAAGTCTATAATATATACCCTTTCTTCCCGTTTTCCTACCTTCTTTCCTTACGTAACGTTTTGACTTCTTATATAGTTTATATACATAGCTTAATAATATCTACCTTGCTATATATTATCGCCGCTTATACTCACTCCGTGACAATACTTACTATTCTATAATTAGGCTATACGATAGTATATATAGGGCATATACTCCTACTAATAAGCCGTTTAACTGCCGCGATATATTCTTATTAGCTTTATACTAGTATATAGATATGCTTAGTATATGCACTGCATATTTAGTGTATGCGGTTGCTAAGGTAAATTGTGGCTATCGATGCGCGTTCTGTATGGGTAAAAGTTGGGTACCGCCGACCTTTTTCCGGTGGCTCCATCGGTGACCACGCTCAGCTTTCGGTGACCCCCATCGGCGACCACGTTCAACTTTTTCCGTACCACGCTCAGCTGCACCCCCACTAACCGAGTACGATATCAACGCTCTCAATTCGTTGACGGTTCCATGCAGTTTTCCAAATTCTTCCAAGAGCCTTTCTATAGGTTACATCTCCCTTGTTCTCAACCCAAAGGATATTATAAAATTCGTAAACATCCAGCTCTCGAATTTCCTCAACGAACTTCCATTCTTCAAGCCATACTTTCACCGCATCGTTTCTATCCCTGTGCGCTCTGCCGGATGATATGATTATAAGGTCACATTCCTGGCCAGGAGTCATTTCTCCCTCGTCCGCGACGTTTGAATGAATAACACCGCACCATTGTCCTTGTTTGTCGAAAACAGAAAATAACAGACATGATGACACGAAGCCATTCCAGACATTGCTCCATCCGTCTTTTTGAGGATAGCCCTTAAATACTGGACCCAGATATAAGACGCTGCGCTCGGCTTTAAAACGCAGACGGTTGCTCCATGGTTCCGAGTCCTGAAAGAATGGCTCCGTCGCGACTGGGACTGGATGAAGAAACTCCACGTCGGGAATGTTACCGTGTCGGAATATGCAAAAGTCTTCTGGGACAGTGGTCGAGCTCAATGGCGAACCTGCGGGTTTGGCTCGTGACCAGCCAGAAGGCAAGTAGATTGAGCTGTCCTCTCTCATCAGCTGAAACGATATGTATGAGTTGTCGATACAAATTCGTTTCCCAGTTCGCTCAGACGTTTTATACCACGTCACTTCGGGAGTAATCTCAATTGCTGCTCCAAAATCTTGCCCGTCGTAAATCAATCGATGGGATTTCTTCAAAAGGCTCAGCGCGACATTACCTTCCCAACTGACCCAAGACCAGCTAGGGAAAGGTCCATTTCGCCGTTTTTGAGGATAAAGCGGTTTCCATAGCATTGCAAAATCGAAGAACAATTCTGGCATTCCGTGTAGGAACCCCCCTCGGAATGATCTGCCCAGAGCATGAAGGATGGCTGAAAAGGCATTGAGGCCGTCGGTTTGATGGGTGAGAAGACGACCGTTGTAAATGCTGACGAGCTTAGAATAGATATGAAGATCGGGGTACTTGAGAAAATCGAAACTATAACGGTCATTGAGATTCCGTCGTGACGATCGAGACGCAACTAAGCCATCAGGAGCATCGCCAAGCTCTTCCGTCCACACAGACTGCTGGCATTCCCAGAAAACTCTCCCTTCGAAAAAGACGATGTTGCGATTTGACAGGATTCGTTCTTGAAATGTCCAGCAACGCCGGTGCCATTCCTTTATATTGAACTGGCTCTCGAACACGGGTGCTTTAATCATCGAACAAACCGGAGAGAAATCCAGTTTAGTCATGTCGTAGGTTCGAGGTAACGACGTGCCGGGAAGACCGGCTAGACCGTGGTTTGCGTCTGGGGCATCGACAGCAACAATGGTGAAATAAGATCGGGAATAAATTGAGGCCATCGACTTTAATTGCTTGTCCTTGTGTTTATCATCGTCCTAGATGATACATAGCCTGTCGACCCAGAGGTATTGCTCTCCCATTTGACGGGTGAATAGAAGGGCATCGTGCACTGTCCTTGGTAATCGATGAGACCATGGTTGCGAATCCAGTGCGCCTGGCTTTTGGAGCTCTTGGAAATTACTCTTAGTAGTTTCCAAATCATTGCCGATTCGACCCCATACATAGCTTAATGCTACATATCGCTGCGGTTGTATTCCTTGGACCAATCGCCAGCTCTTTACGTCGACGAGGATCATCGAGGGAGGATCCTCAAGTGTTTTCCACGAAGGTAAATCAAAACAGCCATAGGAGTGCTCTGAATCACAGTGCAGTGGCCAGCGACGAACTCTTTGGATATCGAGCCAATTCGGATTAATTGGCAAGAAGTGTTCGCCCTTAGGGGACACTCCAACTGATGGGACCAATTCGAGGTAGCCATGTGGGTCACCACACGGCTCCTCATCATCTTTAATACCACAGTGAACATCCTAATTACGTCAAATTTGAACTGCTTATAAAGCGGAGCTGTTGGTTACCGGATAAATCCAGAACCTTTGTTTATGCTCTATCCTTGCAAAGATGAGTTGACACCGAGGCTTTGGTGGATGCTCTTCTGTGTTGAACTGCTTGAACACGGCTTGACAGGGTTTGCATTTGGTACGTTCTTGAAATCCTGAGAATGGCCCAAGTTTGAGATCAAAGAATTCGCTAAGAAGCCCGGCTTGCCAATGGCCAACATAGTCAGCTATAGTGGCGCAGATGGAGCAGCTGCTATCATCCATCGGCTAGTTTCGAGTTCAGAAGAAGATATGAGAACAGCCCAACCACACCGTTGAATATGGATTAGAGGTGGGGTAGTGCTAAACCTGTGCCAAGCTTCACAGAAGCTGATGGTTTGTTCATCGCTTATGTCCAATAGCCCCACAACCGCTGTCTGCTTGCATTTGCAGGATAATGGAGGCGACCAATGATAAAACAGATCGGAAGCCTCGTTTTTCGTCGCCGTGCAAAGCGGGTTTGGAGGGTGGCGTTCGTCCGTGATTGGTGGACTCGGAGCAGATAGTAGTGCGAGCGGACTTTCAGCAAGCCAAAGCTTCTTGAGGAGTACTAGCAGATTGAAACGATGCGGAAGTTAACCGGTACGGTTCATTCAGTCAGTTTTGAGTAATAGATCAAGTGAGGAGGTTGATGATGTAAGTTATAGCCAAAAGGCTTCGTGTCTTTGCTGCAAATTAGCCTCTAGACACCACCCATTCGATTTGTTTGTTACGAAACGAATAGGAATCCTTGGCATGCAGATCCCCAATTTTTGCACCCAACCTTACGTGTAAAACCGTGAGATAGCCCATTTCCACATTAAACGCGCCTTATTATCCATACAACGTCCCTACTATTAGTCAGTAAGTTAAGGCCAACGTTTCCCTGCTATTTACCCTATCTTAACGCGTTTTCTAGTATTATAATGCCTTATGTTAACCCTGCTTATCGCGCGGATATAGTCTATTTGCTTAAATTAGGTTGGCGGCTAGATACTATCGCAGAACAGCTATATATTAGTTAAGCTACTATATATAAAATTAAACATTACCTTATATAATATAGCTAGCCTATTAAACTTTATATATAGAAGACTAGCTAGCTAGCGGTATTAATAAAAGCTAATAGAGAGGCCCTTCTTAAACTTCTACTTTATAATAGTTAGATATATCTAGATAAGATTTAGTACTGACTCTATTACAAATATAATTTTAATATTTCTTATACTATAATATACTGTATCTTAAAAAAGGAATGGTAGTTAAGGAAGGCAATTAGGTATATAGTATAGGGCTATAACTTATAGTAAAGGGGGCTCTATTATAATAATATAAGGCGGGTTTTAGTAGATATTATAGTATTTCTTAATAAGGCTATTTTTAATAAAAAGACTGGCTAGCAAATAAGAGGGCAAGATCTAATTAGTAAGGAGGCGTACTATTAAGGCGATTTTTAAAGAGGTAATACTTAGAGTATCTATACGGCTATAGTAATTAATAGCTAGCTTAAGCCTATAAATGGTACTTTAATATTAATAACTTTATTAAGTAGCTATACAGCTGCCTATTTCCTATACTTTATAAATAATATCTAAATTAGACTATAGTAATCGTAATAAATAACCTTAAGGTTTACGTTAACGCGTAGATTCTAGCTGCTATTAAAGAGAAGGGCTATATTATTCGCTATTTACTACTATACTCACTAAACTTTAATCTAATTAAGCTTATATAGGCTATTTTAAAGGCGTAGATCCGTCGCTGATATCTATATACTTAAGAATTCCACTATAATTATAATAAGTTTCTTAAGTAAACTATCCGTAAGAGTAAGTATAATTTCTTTATCCAGTAGTAGTTTTAATATACTATAGGAGGAATGTATATAGAATAGGCTAAGCTAAAGCGTTTACAGCGTTAATTAGAGTAATTTAAGCGTAGTATTAAGGTTTAAGGGCTAGAGGAGTTAACTACGGCCTTTAGTATCGCTATAGGCACTTACTAGGATATTATTTAATATTAAATTACTATAGAAAATACCCCCTTTTGCCTGGTTTATATATTCTTTATATATACGTAAAGCCTCCTACTAGGTTTATAAGGGCGTTTACTATTATAGGAGCCTTTATTACGGAGTAAGTATAAGCGGCGATAATATATAGCGGAGTAGATACTATTAAGCTATGTATATAAACTATATAATAAAGTTAAGACGTTACGTAAGAAAAGAAGTTTTAAAAAATAGGAAGAAAGGATATATATTGTTAGCTTAGTTACTTAGTTAAGATATATATAAAGCAGAATAGGATTTAGGTAATGGTCCTAGTAAAACTTAGCAGAATATAGCAGAATATAGTAGATTCCCGTTAGATTGCCGTAAATTGCCATTAGATTACCGTCTCGTGGTTAGTCTCTAGTTGCTAAATTAGTAAAAATAGGCAGTGATGGCAATAACTATATAACCATAATTAGCTCCATAATTCCGATTATTATATAATCAAAGAAAGTGATTCTGATTTAGTTATATAGTTATATTAATTACATCTTTTAGGCACGGGCCTCCACGTGATGTTATCTACACGTAAGTTATTACGTGTGGATAATATACCCGCCCCAGAGCTTTGCTAGAGCTCCCCTTAGAGCTCTACCTCTCCCTCTTTTTATTTCCGCTATTTCCGTAGTTGATTATATAGTTATATTTACGTAACATAATTAGCAGGTGTGATTATGATTAGGTTAGTTATGTTTCTATATAATATAACATAATCGTAACTAACTAACTAATTATTGCTATTATTAAAAATAGGTAAATGTATATAAGGTATTACGGGGGTGTCCTATAATAGTACCCCCCCTTTAAACTTAAGCTTCTATAAAATAGGGTTATAGTAGTTCTAGGTAGAGTTTATAAAAGTCTTCTATAGCTTATATAAGTTCTATAGAGTTAATAGGTTCCTATAAGGGCTTAGTAAAGCCTTTCTATTTTATAAGGTATATATATTAGCGTTTCCTTTTATTATACTTAATATCATTAATTCTTTTAACGAAGTCCTTATTCTTACTATCTACCTTAACTAGTAAAGGAGGGTCCTAAATTTATTTAAGTGGGATATTTAATACGGTGGTAATAGGGCGATTAACTAATATATAGAATATAGGGTGGATTTTAACCGTATTAGGAAGCTTTAATTAGTAGGCGTAAGGGAAGATAACCTTTTTAACCTTATAAGGGCCAGCGTTCTTTTAATTAAGTTTTTAAGTAGGTTATTTCGTGTTTAGATTTCTTATATTTGGCCAGACAAAATTATTAATTTAGTAAGCTAGTATTAGGGTTTATTTCTTATTTGCTACGGCTTTATAAACAAATTAAGCCTATATTATTTTATTAGTAAGGAACTATTATAGTTCCTCCATTTTCTTTATAAACTAATTTACTTTTATAACTTATAAAGTGTAATAAGCAGGGTAAGGGGCATTACTAAAGTGTTTAAAACCCATTTATAGATACTAGCCATAGTTAGCTAAAAATGGGAAGACCTTTGTGGTTTCTAAAATGGAATTATTTATAGTAAACTTAGTAAATATAAGCTAGTTAATCTAGTTATCCTATAAATATAACGTGTATATCTAAATGTACTATTCCATTATAGCATTTATATATTCCATTTAACTATCCGTTTTTAGGTAGTATACTATAAATAACAGCGCTTTTATATAAAGTTAGGTATTTAGTTCTTTCTAAAATATAGAGATAAACTAGCTACCTTTATTGGAGATAATTGTTTTAGGGGGTCTATCCCTTAACCTATTGGAATTGGTCTTTATTATCAATAGGAGTTCACTAATCAGATTAGCTGAATTTAATGCCCGTGTGGTCTTAATTCTAGTGTTCGCGTATAGAGCACTTCCTCTAAAGACCTCGACGGGTTAAGGTATAGAGTTTCTATATATAATCTAGAAACAGTTAGGCAATAGTAGGTGTTAATATATTAGGGCAGGCAATTAAGTATCTTATCTTAGATAGTTAGTCTATAACTTTAAAAAGAAAGAGAAAAAGAAAGGGGATAATGTTATAGACCTTATATTAGCAGTAGTATAACTGTAAGGGAACTGGGGTTTCCTGAGGTTAATATGGTAGAAAAAGGCTTAACTCGGCACGATTGGTCAATGGAGGATACTGTCTATATTCAACACATCACGAACAGCTGTCCCCCTACTGGAGCAGCTGCTTGTGGTTTTATCTGGCGTCGTCTAGTTAGGACTTTACCAGATTAAGGCAAAGCCTCTAATCGGTCCAATTCTATCTACAGCTCGGACTAGATATACCTTGTCATCCTAACTCAGGTCTACTCAGGCTCCGTATAAGGCGGTAAGTCCTCCTTTGCTCCGATTGTTACCAGATCATCACTGTTCGTGACAATAACTACTAAGAAGAGATATAAATAGGTTAGTTAAGATAGTATAAAAGGCGCTAAAACTAATTAAGCTCTAGAGTAAGGGATAACTAAGTTATATAGCTAGTTATATTATAAGTTTAGAATATAGAAATATAGAAATATAAAAATATAGAAATATAAAAATATAGAAATGTATAGAATATACTAATATCCTAATATCCTAACGTACTTAGTATATTTCTTAAGCGCAGTATTATATATTTAAAGGACTATAGTCTCTACCTAGATAGTTCTCTTCTTTATAGTAAATCTTAAAATATAATTAGAGTTAATCTATTAGGCAACTTACTCTACTAGTTATATTTACGTTATTAACTTTTTTATTTACCTATATACCTAGCTTATTAATAAGTCCACCGTAGTATTTCCTATAAGGCTTTATAATACCTAGAGGTAAAATAAGAGGGTTATAGTGCCTATATCTATAAAGTTATTAATCTAGCTAACTTAAGGACTAAACCAACCTTTTTTAATATTTAGCTTTAGCTAGATTATTAATAGCAGTATATTAGGTGGTATAATGCTTACCCTATAAATTTTAAAAGTAGCTTATTTATAGTATATAGCTAGCTATTATCTATATAAACTCCTATAGTAGCGAGTTTAAATAATAGCTAACTATTTACTCCTAGTTTTACCTACTAGTCCTTACTTACCCCTTTTAGCTCTACTATTTTAGCACCAGCGCTTTATATAATATAGGTCTTCTTTTATAAAAAGACGCTAATATACTAGAACGCCTTAGTAACTTACTCCTACTATAAGTTATATAAAAAGGCCGCCTTACGGTCCCTAGCGCTACTCTTAATTAGGCGGATATTATTATTTTTTCTTTCTTAATTAACGTCTGATATAGTCCCAATTAAGGTCTATATAGACTATTGCCGTAATATAGGTATAAAAAACCTCTAAGGCAAACGTAAGTAGTAACACAGAGTATACCCCTCTAGGTAGTACGCCCGTACTATATTAACGGGAGGAAAAATACCATTAGGTCGCTGCTTTAAGACTCCTATACAAAAGTGTCCTAATTGCCTATCTTGCCCTATATGCCGCTTATACATACTTCTTTTTAAATTTATAAGTGCCGTAAGAATAATATAATCTGTAACCGATTACTAATACTGTGCTGAGATATAAGATTACCGCTTAGAAGGATCTAAGACAGCGTCAATGCTACCCTATATATTGATTGCAGATTAATATTGCTTATAGATTACTGTTCCCATTTTAGCTACCTATTACCCTATTATGTCTTATTACCTCTACCTTCTTCGTATATATATAGAGGCTTTAGAGCTATATTTACAATTAAGTTGTTTATTTAATTCTTTATACTATAAAGCTTATAGTTATAAGCCCGGATTGCATTACCTACTAAGTAATTACCTGGATTGCACTACCTATTACACCATTAATCTACTACCTTATTTAAAAAGTCACTACTTCTACCACCTTTATAAGTGCTTTAAGCTTCTTCTAGGTACCGCTCTTATACTTATAATTACCTTTAAATATTAAACGAACGGACGATTAATGCTAATAGACGATTGAACCTAACTAATAAACGAATTAACGAACCAAAAAACGTTAAAATAAGGTTTTCGCTAAGACGCTAATTGGACCCTACCTAACCTATTAAAATCCTAAAAATAATAACTATAAATAAATTAAAAGTTATCCTTATCCTTAACCAGCCATCTAATTAAATTTAATAGTTTTTTATTATTTAAGATATAGCAATATATCGACCTAGTAAAGAAGGAAAAAGATCTTCTAATAATAGAACTACTAAGTCGACCTATACCAAGGGATATACTACCTATAGCTATATTAATAGCAAAGCTAGACCTAACCTAGCTTATCGCCTATAACTAGCTCTATTCTAAATATAAAGACAATCTCTAAATATACTAGAAGTAAGAATAGGCTATAAACGGTATTAGCAACTATATCGTTCGCTTTATATCGGTAGCCTACCTTCCCCTTATTAATAGCCTTGATACAGTATATAAACGGCTTTAAGCATTAAAGACTATACTAGCCCCTACTACCTTAGGTTAAAAGCACGACATCCTTAATTAATATACGGCTTTAAAAGCCTATAATATAACATAGAGCATTAATAAATGGTTAAACAGCTGGCGGAATATCTATAAACTTACTAAGTAATTTTTTTTATTTTTTATTTTATATATCCGTTGTATTATACTACGTACAATACTACGCATGCAGCCTCTAGGCTATGGCGCTATAGTTCTATATATATAAATCCTTTCTAGGCAGCTTAATATATACTAGTAGCTATATCCTAGTAGTTTATAAACCCCTAAGAGTTTATAGCTCCTTAGTAAAACACTAAGGTACTACAACTACTAGGGAATAAGAAAACGGTAGGAAAAACCATAAGAAATCCTAACACCTATCCCTGTCCTTTTTTAATTTATTTCTATCCTTTTACTCTCTAATATCTTTTTTCTAAGAGCCTAGTAGGAGTTACCTCCTTCTAGAATCCTATTTGTTTTATCTTATTCTTTTATAGAACCTTCTAAGCTAGTACTTCCTACTAGCTTAGCTGCTTTTAAAACCTCGCAGTCTTTACTATTCGTAAAGTGGTTTTCTTTACAGTTAATGCAAAGGGGGGTAGTATGTCTGTAGGGCTTGCCTGTTATTATACAGGTAGAACAGGAGTGGTCTTTAGATAAATATATAGCCGCACAAATCTACAGGCTCTAGTAGAGCATCTATCTCCTATATAGCCAAATTTTTGGCAGCTGGTGCACTGTGTAGTAGAAGAGACTTCGAGGTATTTTACTACCTTAGTAGCTGTACCTGCAATTAATATCTCTTTTTACTTAAGGATTTCTTATCTTTTTTCTTTGTTCTTTATAGTAAAAACCATAGAGCCAAATCTGGTCTATAGATTATGTCTTTTTTCACTAGATAAGATCCATCTAGGTAGTCCTTATATCCTTATAGGATTAAAGGTCTTAATTTCTTCTTTTAGAAGCTTAGAGCCTCCTTCTCCTAGGAAAGGTAGAGTAGGAACCCTATAGGCTATAATTTAAACCCATAGTTCTAGTTTTTGTTCTCTTTAAAAAGTAAAGCAGTTCTGCCAGATCTCCTTATATTTAACTAGGAAATCTGCATTATACTCTTCTATAGTTATAAGGAGAATATTTTGTTTTCCTTTAGTTCTAGCTATGGACGCTAGTACTGGCTTTTTTACTTGCAGTTTTGATGCAAATAGTTAATTGACTTTGTTTCGTATAGAGAATGTATCTAAGAATTGGTCCTTTTCGTCTGTAATTAGGACTAGCTTCTTTTCTTATAGCTGCTTTTTCTTACTTCTAGTAGAAGTAGAGGGGGTAGGAGACGGTAGTAATGAGGGTAGAGAGGACGAAGTAAGGAGGTCCTTCTTTAGCCTCTCTACGTAGGTTTCTTTAGTAGGGGCTACCTCCTTACAAAGAGCTCTTACTTCTTTAACTAGTCCTTTTAGGACATCTTTTTCTATTTCTTCTTTTGTAAAGGGATCTTCTCCTACTAAGATACTCCGTATATAGTTCCCTATCTTTCTAACTTATTCTTTTTCTTTTTCTTCTTCTTCTTTTAGCTCTTTATAGGCCTGGAGTAGGCTTTCTAAAGCCTTTTATAGGTGTTGTTCTGGAGAGAGGGGAGGAAAAGGTATCCTAGGTATCCTATCCGTAGTAGTTATTAGTTTTATTGTCTTTTTTGCAGGTTTTTGGTTTTCTTTTTTAGAAGAAGACTAAGGATGCCCTCTTTTTTCTCCTGTCCTAAATAGGCTAGGAGAAGAAGAAGGGAGAGAAAAAGTAGATGTAGACTCTTTATCACTTATTTCTATAGGAGGTTTTTTTTTAGACCTATTAGGCCTTGGCATTTTGTATCTTATAGGGG
>Ga0307515_10005015_pt1 | contig 27008 bp, 23 predicted proteins | sample 17_EM_MG_FD_194513 | JGI IMG/M metagenome (GOLD analysis project Ga0307515, IMG submission 194513) | Populus trichocarpa ectomycorrhiza microbial communities from riparian zone in the Pacific Northwest, United States - 17_EM | ecosystem: Host-associated > Plants > Roots > Unclassified | place... | reverse complement strand
AGCGGGATCGTGCCTAAATTTACGTGGGGTAGGCTGATAGCTGCGCACCCGTGATTGCGCGTGCGCAGTCGCTTAATTTCCTAATTAGGAAGGTGCAAGAACTTATGACAACGACCTCCGTATAGTTCGCATATTGTGTACAGTGCGTACAATGTTATGTAACTCGCTTACCCCCACGTGTTAGCATGAAAGGGAGAGAATATTGACGGCAACCAGTCCAAGCCCTAAAGACCAATGTTATGCGCCCGAATGCCAATCTGATCCATATCTACTAAATCGTCCACTCTCCCTCCTTCCAAGGCCCACCCCGCTATACCCATTCAACCTCTCTTATACCCCCCGCAGCTGCTCTTCCACCAACACCACCAGACAACTCATTCTCTTGAGTAGATTCCCTCCACTCTTCACGGGACTACTATCCATTCTCCTCCCCGCCGCCATGATCACGCAGGTAGGTCGCAGGTCGCAGAAGCCGTTTTCCGTGACGGGATGCGGCATGCGAATATACACCAAGATTACCGCCGTCGCCGCTCCCAACCTCGGAATGTGATAACCGCAGTTATCGGATATTTCCAGATATATGGAGCGGGAAGGAGACAAAATCGGCGGCTAAGGTCGAAGCGGAGGTTTGAGCGAAGTTGTGTCCATTTTTCATACCATGTCAGAGAGGTGTTGTAGATGGGGTTTGTCGTAGTGAGTTTTCAAGATAGGTGGTCTCAGTTGACGATGTTATCTCAAAGGTGGGGCACGTGAGTGGACTGTATTAGTAAAGCGGTTGAGGTTCACTACGTAACTGAATAATCAACTTTCCAAATTTCGATTCTCTAAGATCTTTAACACTGAATGGATTTCCGGTGTACTTCAGCTTCTTCCATATTGCTAACCTTGTTTTTAGCCTGTAGTTGGCATACACTGTTGGAAAAAATAAGTGACAAAAAGCTTCACCTCTCCTCTGTGAAAAAGAGCAGAAACGACCTGATCGTGCAGAAGCTGTCTTACCAGTAAAATGGACCAAGGTAATAAAAATAGACCAAAGAAGCTCCCGTCTGACGTATCCGGAGATGGGGCAAATATATCCTCACCTAATTTTGTATTCGTAACCACTACCGACCCAACCAAAGAAAGCGATAGGTCCACTCGACGCCGCATCCACCAACATGCCATGAGCCGCATAGGAAGGTCACGGAGAACGCGACCTAGATTAGTACAATTCACCTACAATGTTCGCTCATCCGGAGATCCTGGAATTCCGATACAACAACCAGCGTTACCACAGCGGCCAGATACCTATGGCTACAATACTCAAGACATCAGAGTGGGCAATCCAAACACAGAATCTACGTCTCAAGAGATTCGTCCGGCGAACGCAACTCCTGGACCCGTAACTCCACTTGGGGCTGGCCCCGGCGTTGACCCATTTAATGTATATCCAGTTCCTATGGCGAGAGAAGATCATGAACTTATTCACCATCGTAAGCCCACATCTCTCTCTAACAACAAATCTTCTTTCGTTACTTCTAGTTATTTTTATCCGAATGTAACTAACAGCTCCGCTAAGTTCATTCTCATTTTGTTCCTTTCCGCTCTGTCTGGTTTCCTATGTCACTCTTGAACCCCTCCGCATTCCACCAAATTCTAGGCAACTGCGCATTACATATTAGTATGCTGCGGCAGACCAATGGCCGCGAAAATAGGCAGAGTATTGCGCATTATTCAGCATCACTACGACAACTTAACGAGGCATTGGCTAGCCCCGATCCAGCAGTTTCCACGAGCGTTGACGTTGTCAGAGCTGTACTAGCTTTTATCTGTCATGACGTAAGCTTATTTTTGTTCCTTGAGGACTGTCACATATTTTGGAGCTGCTTTATTATGTTCTTTCAGGTTTATCCCCCATAGTTAGAGCAACCCGGAACAGCTAATAGAAATGCAAAGTACATCTCTGGAGATCTGGAGCGTTGGCGTTTTCACGTCGAGGGCTTAGAACGAATAATCAAGCTGAGAGGAGGGGTCGATACTCTCAATTCAGATCGTGCTGTAAGATTAATGGTATTTTGGTAAGTCCGCGAAACACACAATGTAGAAGGCAGATGCAAGCTCAATAAAATTCCCACTTACAACTACCAAATCAAATAGGATCGATATAACTGGCTCTCTAGTGACTGACTCCGCACCGCTCTTCCCAATTCTTCAGGCATTCGTCCCATCTCTCCGCTCACTCCCAACTAAGGAACCATCTCCCACCCTCTCCCGCCTCGCAACACGATGGCACGTTAACTGCTTCGCCAGCTCCGACATAATGGACGTCTTCCTTGACCTCCATCGCCTCACTACTCTCCTAACCTCCTACAGCACCACTCCGCACGGTGACATATGGCAGGAGGAACTTTTCGTCGGTCTAGTTGCCAACCCGATCACCCATGCTCTGCTCTCGCTCCCGCGCTTTGTCGAGGCCGATGAGCGGGCGTTCGCGCTGCGCGAGGCGTGCCGCGTCGGCGCTATGATGTTTGTCGCCTGCCTCCGCCAGCAATTCGACTGCTACCCCGACGCCGTGCGTCCGCATAAACGGACACTACAGCAGCTCTTACAGCAGAGCAGCGGCGATGACTGGGGCGAGCTGTACGATCTCTGGATCTGGCTGCGCGTTCTCGAGGGGTTGGTTGCTGATGAGGGTGAGGAGATGGAAGAAGTGGCAGCGTCGTTGCGCAACGCTATGTGGAAAGCTGCGCTATCATGGGAAGAGGTGGTGAGGACTGCGCAGGCGGTTTTGTGGATTGACCGCATATTCGATGTTCGTGCAGAGAACTTGAAGCGGAAGGTGGTGACGATATTGGACTTCTAGATATAGTGACAACGCCTAGAGGTACTACCTCCCAAGATGACATAAACAAGTAGCGATAATTTCAAAGCTGCATAAATTATAATTATGGACATTACTAAATACTACCTTCAGAAACTTCGCCTTATAGGCCGTTCCGTAAAGAGTATGCGAGCTCGTGTGGATAACCTACTTCAACTTCCTGATGACATTGTCAATTGCACCTCGGACTTTGTGAGTAGACCTGTGTGAATTTTTTTGGTTAGTTTAATTATAGCTGATATATTCTAGATCGTGCACGAAGGTCATCAAAGAGCGCTATGCCTCACTAGCCGTAGGCTACACAGCTTTGCTATCAAACGCCTCTATAATAGCCTTTCTTTTGATATACCCGGAGCTATCGATGGTAGCCACGGGTTATGGTCGGAAGTTATCTGGTCTTCTCACACCCAGTAATCCCGGCTTGCAGTTTATACGCAAAATCTCGATCACACCGATATTCTGTCCTGTTACAGCTTATCACATTCAATTTCTTCCGCGCCCAAGCCAGTATTTTGAGCTGTATGAGAGCATGCAAGAAATTCTATTATGCATCCCTGAGAATTGCTTGACTGAGTTTTGGTGAACGATCTGAGGACAACATTTGAAGACAGATGTTGACTGACATAACTAGTTAGACATAACTTGCTCTTTTCCCGCCGGGTTCATACAAGATTCTCCAGGTCTCACAGCGGAATCTCCAGCATATTGATTTCGGCGGTTGTGGCAGTAGTCCGTGAGCGTAATCTATGGCCGAGGAGCCCCGTTCCCCAGAATCGCTCTCACGATTGACTCCTGTGCAATCCTTTAAGTTGGATCCCGACACGAGGCTTTGGACAAGATGAATATCAGCAACCCGGAAATAGATCTTCGAGCATATTTCGATGGCGAGACGTCTTGGGCGATGAACTAGGGTGATGCGAGCGTATCTATAATTTCAGAGCTACGCAACCATATCACAAGGTGGGAAACAGCACCTCTCGCAAGCTTGAGGCGTCTTAGTCTTAATAGTGTCGACTTACACGACTACCACAACGTATGAGAATCTTCATTCGACCTACAGGGTCTTGAGTCTCTAGAACTTCTCTATTGCTCTAGCATAAGCGCTTTAATCAATCAGCTCAGCATCTTCGCTCCGACGACTCTTCGAGCTATCGACATTGTGCATGCTGAGCAGCCGTGGCTGGGTACTATCGACAACAACGTGACTATCCGTAATCTGAACTTACTCCTTGGAGAAGTGCAGCCTCATCTCAGACGTCTATGCATTTCTGTGAGAGACGCGGGAAACATCCCCGTAAAACTTGAAATAGTCGAACGACACGCGAACACTCTCGAGTATCTACTAATAGACGTTCGACACCAGAGTGACGGCTGCCCTAAGAGGACTCCATACAAGCTTGACAAGCTAGAATCCCTCTTTCCCAAATGCAAGCGTCTTCGGGAGCTTGGAGTAGCTTGCCCTAAACTGATTTTTACGGACGAACGCAAGAGTGCCGATTTCTAGAAGTTCTCTGTAAGCACCCAAGGCGTTATCGCAATGAAACTGTTGTCTCAAGCTGATTTCCTACTCAGGATCTAGTCTTCAAGCTCAGATTAGAAGTCATAAATGTGCTCAAATTTCCACTCCTTAGGAAGGGCTTCACCTTTAGCTATTATCGAAACGCTTACCCTTCCCCCCTAAATAAGTCGGTCCTTCGTCCATCACTCCGCAATATTCCACTGCATTATTTGAAAAACATGCAAGGAAGTCACTTGGAGTTTCACCTCCTGTGCTGGCTTTCGGGAGCCATGAGATTTTTGCCGGCCAGTTCAGTCCCGAACAAAGCTCTAGAACTCATATCTTTGTCAAAGGGAAGTCAGTATTTGGGCAGACGGAACAGGTGATCGCAGTGGAAATGGCATTGTTAAGCCTTAAGAAGGAAGGGTACAAGTTGGACATCTTCAGACACAGGCCATTGATATACGACGAGAGTTTACGTTCCTATCTGAACAAGTCCGGTTGTGGGTATTCCCTTTCCTCCTGACTCTATAGCAAGCGGATATCGATAGGGAAAACCGTAAGTTCCCTGGGAATTGGGTTCCGTTTGTGTGTGGTTTGAGGTGGCGCACAATGACGATAGGGGTACTTGAAATAATAAAATCACAGCTCTAGAACACTAGTGTATAAATCGCTATTCGAGTGAATCAACTGCAAACTCGTGAGAATTGCTGCACACATAGGGACAGGTAGTTGCGCTTATAGCTATGCCGTAGGACCGGAAAACCAGAGGACTTTATAAAAGTAGTTAGATTATCTCCACCCAGCGGTCAGCTAGTCTCATTTAGCACTTCCATATAATCAACAAACACCTAAGTCCAACGGTAAATCAATACAACAGCTTTAAGCTTTGCTCTAAAACGTATGTTCAGATATTGACCCAGAAGCATGAGCTGGCACTTCTCCTCGACCATCCCAAGCAGCGTGGGCAATGAACCGATTAACTTGGATTAATACTATATGGCAGAGCGTAGTATTAAGTAAAAACTTAAGAGTATATATTCTTCTATATTAAACGGGTGAATAATATTTATAAAATTCTTAAGATAATAATAGCAGCTCTTTATTGCAATTATCTACTAAACTACGTACTTCTTGGTTACGCGTAGCACAAATCCCACCAATTCGTCTAAGCAGAGTGTACCAATAAATCGTGGCTTAAAACGTTTGGTTTGAGGTTAGCCGATGTCGAATAGGACGATCAAGAATGAGGACTCTGCTGTACTGAATATGGCTCTAGAGCCTCTATATGCGTCAAGAAGTCGTCGTTAGCTTCATTTGATCTGCGACGTATTTGGTTACTTAGTTAAAACCTCAAACGTCAGTGATTTGATCAAGGGCTGATGCGACTTTTAAAAGGACTGATGCGACTTCTAAAGTTTCACAGGTCGACAGCTGATGACTACACTGATTCCAAGCATCTCGGTCTAACTCCTACCACTACTTTACCAAAACGAATCGAGCTATTCTAAGCGTAAAGCGGCAACTTTTGGTCTACATAAGCCAAGCGGAATCCAGGATATTGTCTATTAAGAGTGCCACAGAGTTGTGACCAGACTTGCTAACAACCAATCAACCAATCTCGCAAGCCTTCGGCTTGATTGATTGCCTATCTGGGCGGTCTCTCGACTGATTGATTGATTGATTGATTGATTGATTGTATAGATTATGGAGCCTACACCAAATTCGACATAGCTTCGCTATGGCAGAGTTGCACAAAAGGTCCTCTAGTAGCTGAAATCTTGCCAATTATGATATATCAATCGTCGGAGTCGCAGGGGTGGCTGATGGGGCAGCTCGTACAGAGGAAGGGTCTATATCTTGGCATAGTGTCGAGGCTCGCGGAGTGGACGCAGGAGTGCAAGAGGCACCTGTTGCATCGTTAGCTACTGCCTCAAGATAAATTGCTCTACTTACTCATCAAATCAGTGACCTTTTTGAACCCCGTGTGCTTCCAGCTGCCTAAAGCGGTATGCTTGCTATATTTGCACTCAGCCTTACAACAAAATCAATACAAAGGTCTATCACAAACTTTATATTCGCCACCTATATACATATAGTCAATATGCAGTCAATCAGTGAATCATGGCTTCGAAGGCTTGATTGATTGGAAAATTTGAACCTTTCTGGTTGATTGGATCGGTTTGCTTGTTAGCAAGTCTGGTCGTAATCATAAACGATCGGAAGTCATGAAAAGATGCAAAAGAGACGCCCCACCAAGCTTTTCACCCCAGCACTCCTCCCCTCCACCTCCACATCCAAAAGGCCCAAGAACGCAAGAGACGAGAGCAGGAAAGCGAACCCAATCTGACCTGCCAACAGTCACTCATCACCTCAACTCCCCAGAAACCCCCCTACCCTCTTTACTCCTTAACCCTCAACCTTCTCCACATCCCCAAATGCTCAATCCCCTCCTCCCACCACCTCCCCTCTTTCGGCACCCCCTCGAACTCCTCCCTGAACCCAAACCTCGCCCACAACCCCTCGACACTAACTTGGGCATGCACCATCGCCAACCCGCGCCACCGCTCCTCCTCCTCGCGGCCCTCCAGCCGCGCCGCCTCCAAGGTCGCCGGCGACGGCGGCCGCAGTACCTGCGTCGGGTTGGCGGCGGCCCATTCGAGAGCCGCGTTGATTAGCAGCCGCGACAGCCCGAGTTTGCGGTAGGCGGGGAGGGTGGCGAGGCGGCCGAGCTTGACGAAGGGCTCGGTGGGGAGCGGGACGGGAGTGGGTGGGTCGGCATCCGGGTGCGGGTCATGTGCTGCTGCTACTGCTGTTGTTGTTGTCGATGTTGTAAGGGAGTGCAGGTCGTGCGTGATGTAGGGGTTCGGCGGGTGCGGCGGCGGGATGAGGCGGATTGTGCCGACGGGGACGCGGGACGCGGTGGCTGAGCTACGGCGGCGGTCCGCATCCTCCTGGTCCTCCTTGCTCGCTCTCCTTTTGTGCCAGGTGTGGGATTTTGGCGGCGACCTGCTGCTGCTGGTGGAAGTTGTGCCGACGGATGCGTATACGATCCAGTGCCAGCTGCGAGCGTCGTCGTCGTCAAGCTCGTTCGCGAGGGGCACGCCTTGCTCTTCTACGTAGACGGCTTCGCGTACGGACATTGCGTCTTTAAAGAGCTGGGGGATCGAGCCGGGTTGTTGGTCGGAGCGTTTGGTGCGGTTGTAGGCGGCGAGGGCGGCGCCAGGGGGTGGGAGGAGGGTTAGGAATTCGGTGGACATGATGTAGGTGAGATGGAAGCTGTGGTCGCAAAGCGCGGAGGAGGTGGGTGCTCGGTTTTATATCGAGGAGCGCGCTGGGGCGCTCAGATGGTCGTTATTGTAGGACCGGAGTCTTTTTCTTTTTGAGTTTATTGGAGTAGCGTCAGCAGTCCGAAGGGCGCTCCACCTTGTGAGACTGCGAGTGGGGATGTGTTGTTTGTAGGTTGGGAAAAAGACTCTGAAGGATTAAAGGGCGTGGATTAGGTGTATTTTAACAAGGCACACCACATGGGCTGACGCCCTGCAGCCAAGAAAAACACATGAGATGGAAAAGTCTGTTAGGCCGTTCCCGTTGGACCCCGGGGTTTTTATTACAGAACTACTAAGGAGGGGATGGCGGGGTAGCGGTATGGCGATGGCGGGATTGTCGCCAGAGCGTGTAGTGTTGTGTCAGGCGGTCTGAAAGGGTATGACGTCGCCGCATGGGAGCTTCTGGACCCTGATTTTAGCCCAGCTTTTCGGGGTCCAACTTGGCGGCCTCAGGCACGAAGCGGCTGATTTGAGAGCAGCCAATAGCAACCAAGAGCAACCAATACATTTTTGGCTACAAGCAAAACATAGAAGTACAACTGAACTCTAAGGACGTGTGAATTGGTCGCCGAAAGGGGGTATATGTTTCTTGTTTCTCTGCCGCTTGTGGAGTTTCTGAGAGGACTTTTAGACAAAGTTGGAGCAGCCATGTCCATTGGATCTAGCATCAGTACCGAAGTATCAAATGATCACGTTCTGGATGTCAACAAAATGTAAGCACGGACCAACGTAAGAAAGTCTTACGAGAGATGGTGGGCCTCGGAGCCTCATCTACCATTTCACGGGGGTTGGTCCTGTTACAACTACTTTCGACGGGCTCTTCTGGCTCTCTTAAGTCCTGGTTTCGATGCTGCGGTGGTCTGCTCTTCAATTTTGGGCCGCTCGAGTAGGCCAATCCATTTCTGTATCGTATTGTGTACATTCATTAACTAATACGAGCAGTAGTGGGAGACCCTGTGTTCAACTACCCGATCCCCGTGAAGATACTCTCCCCTCTGCTCTCGTACCATATCCTCGAACAAGACCTCTCGTATCACATCATTAGGCTTCTCTGGTCCTCGGCTCAAAATGAGACGTACAATGGCTATGAATCATGTTGAGGGGGAATTCCAGGTTAAAGAGAAGGCTGGGGTCGCAGAAGGGTCTAGATCTGCTCGAACATCGGCTACACGCGAGTCTATTGAGCTATGTGTTCCGCAGACCCCTCCTGAACCGGAAATTAAGAGGAAGAGCATTTCAACGGTTGGAACAATTGGGTTAGCTCTGAAGTTGGAACCAGCTGCAAACAGTGCTGCGGATTGCACGTCTGAGCCAGAACCCCAGCCCGGATTGCGTCCGATGCATGGACGTATTGCTAGTTCGGCCGCTGCAGAAATCGTCCCAGAGGGCTCGAAGATATCGAACGACAGCATATCCGACGAACAAAACCTGAAGCGGCTAACTTCAGTTAGCGTCCATACCGTGGGAAGCAAAAGATCCAGTAGCTCAACTTATATCACTGCGAGAAGTATCCGTAGTAGCGTAGCAACTTTCGAGACGGCAACGTCAGGACAGCGAAGCATCAACCGCGAGTCTACACTGTCAAGGTGCAACACTATCCTCTTTAGGATTAAATTCTAATTAGTACAATACTAACAAGATCTTGCAGGAGTTCATGGTATAATTGGCTCAAGTCCGAGGATTTAATTCCAGAGCCTCTGGACGAGAAAGACTGGTCTGGTAGAGGCGAACATGCCGAGTTCCAACCGAATGAAGCGTCCAAGATATCGGAGCTGCTAGTAGTGGAGGAGCGCTTAGGACACTCAGCATATGCTCTCGTTGAAAGTGTTCGATGTAGAAGACTTCTTCTCGCCCGAAAAACCATATATTGCAACCGTCGAATGAAACGTACTGATGCAATTAGAGAGGTACAACAACTAAAACGGTCTCAGCATTCTCATATAGTTCAGGTTATTGGAACTTATACATTTAAGCAAGACCTTGCTATCCTGTTATATCCTGCAGCTGAATTCAATTTGGAGACGTTTATGGAGTCTATACTTGCCGAATCCCCTGGCTCGACCAACTATCTTCACAAGGAGGAAACTCAGCCAAAGTTACGGGCGATGGTAACCTTCTTTTCGTGCCTTAGTCGGGCCATCAACTTTCTTCATAGCAATGCTACGAAGCATATGGATATTAAACCGAAGAACTTACTTATAAACGATTTACGCTACAACTCGCTTTCTTCTCAAGGTCCTTATAAGATCTATATCGCCGACTTTGGAATTACGCGTTCGTACAAGCGCGCCGCCGATGCTGAAACTGATTCGCCCACCTCCTTTACACCGTTATACGCTGCTCCGGAAGTTGTTGACCAACGCAAGCGAGGACTAAGCGCCGACATTTTCTCTCTTGGATGCGTTTTCACAGAAATGTTAGCCGTCCTTGCTGAATCAGATAATGAATCAAAGCGAAAAGACTTGCTAGCAGTTCTTTCGGCTGATGAGGAACAGCCCAGATCGTATCATGGAAACATTCCGCTTGTGACCCAGTGGCTGCGGGAAATTAATGGGCTTAATAATTGTAGTCCTCATTTCATCGAACTCAGCCCGTTACGGGATATGATTTGGCAAATGATCGATGCCAATCCACTTCGCCGTCCCTCTGCAGATACTGTGGTTTCCTGGCTCGAAGCTCCCACCTCATGCTGCCTTTTGGGTACTGGCCCGGATCCGTTCTCCGCCGAGAGTCTTGTTAAGGAGACTGAGGGGATAGAAAAAAATGGCAGGACGATGAATAGCAGGAGAGTTGTATCTCTGTATCATCGGTGCGCTGCTCTTCAGGAGCGACTTAGTAGAGTTCCCGGATTAGATCATTGGTGGGAAAACAATAACCAAAGCATCTCAAACATCAAGACAACACTGGGCCCAGTTACTTCGCTGTGGCAGATTTTCAGACAAGGGATTCCCTTGGTAAGGCTGTATAACGCTCTAGACCCTTCTCGTCAGATAGCTATAAAACCAGATCTGGCGGAGGAGCAGAGAGCATGGGCCGTCGACTCGTTCTTAGACGCTTGCGAGAAAGACCCCAAGATTGATGATTTTCTATACTTTTTGCCCAATGACCTGTTTAATGATAATGTGGTAGGATTCACGAAGGTGAGCACTTTTTCTTGTATGCTCCTCTTTACCGTTGACGAAAGCGTGGAACGGCCGAAGCGACCTGAACTAATACATTTATTTACAGGTCTTTAAGTTGGTCGATCATATCCTCAACCTCTTAGATCAAGCAAGCGTTCTAAGGCCTGAACATGTCAATAACCAAATTGTTGTAGCATCGAAATCGATTCTGCGGATACATAAAGAAACTGGTCCTAGCAATGGGAATCCTCATGTCCGAAATAGCTCGGAAAGAGTGCGCATCGTTGACGAGTTTGTCAGCAGCGAACGCGAATACGTCCAGGATCTCGAGGTTTTATATTTGTTCAAAGAAATTGCTGAGAAAAGAGACATAATCCTCAATGACGACGCCTGTAGAATTTTGTTTGGGCTACGCTCAACCTTGGAATTTCAATATCGCCTGTTACTCCGAATCGAGCAAATGTATGCTCTTCCAGAACATCGGCGAAATTGGACACAGATTTTCTATTTTCAAGGCCAAGCGTTCGGTGGTGCATTGTTACCTTTCCTGCATGATTCAAAAGGTAATGTAGGGGTGGCGACACGAAATCTCGATAAATATTTTACAACATTGGTGCTCTTCGAATCAATCACAGAACATAGCCATGTAATATCCTCTCTATTGCGCCCGGTGCAACGCTTAGTGAGATATCGGTCATTTCTAATGGTGCACAACTCTTTGATCAGCTATCTTATTCTCATGCTTACCGTATACAGCAATTTCGCAGCACTCTGGAGCTTAGCACAAATGAGAATGACGAAATGACGGTAGCAATAGAGGCGTTATCGGAAATTATTGGTCATGCTAGCCTAGTAGTAGCCCGAGAGAAGCTCGCAGACGTAGCGACCGATTTTTGGCGCCGAGTAAAGGATACGAAAGGCATGTGCGTTGAGGACTACGGAAAACTAATACTTCATGGCACTTTCCAAGTGCAAAAAGATGTTGACGGACGCCCGCGCGAGGTAAGAGAATTATATCCGTACATGTTTATTTAATTTTTGCCAGTGATGTGATATAATTTTGCGTTACACTCCTTTTTTGAATATGGGGACTAATAACTGAGTTTCCGAAAAGTACAAAATTTATCTTTTTGAATTCAGTCTATGCTTCTTGTTAGAGGAATTTCCAAGTAGGATTCGCAAGAAGCTTTCCGGCAGAACAGTGAGTTCGACGCTTCGCTTATGCGGTGCTGTGTGGATTAAAAGAATCACGGGGATCATGTCGCTGAGAAGATCCGGTATGTCCCTTGATCTCACCTTTGATTTAGATATTTTAAAGATTTAATCTGACGGTACGATGTGCAGGACGTTATGATTTACAAATATTTTGGGAAGAACCTGGAAAAAAGGTTTTTCTAACCATACGCTTCACAATCCACGAGATGATGAATGAATGGAATAGCCAGATTAATGCCCGAAGACAAGCATGGGAAGAGCTTGCAAAGCTGACCAACAACGAGAAACGGTCGAGCAGCCCTGCAATAGAATTTACTTTCTTCAGAAACGCTGGCGGAATGCCCATCTCTGACTTACACGCTCAGGATTACTTTTCCAGTGATGACGATGTGGACGAAGGAGACGATGTGGACGAAGAAGACGATATTATCACTCCGCTGCCAGAATTACCATCGAAGCCTGGCACTGCCTCGCAGAAGCCTAATCCGCCGAAGGCCGAAGAGGCATCGGCTTTCGTTTCTCCGTATGGCATGGTGGGATATGATCAATTGAGGGCGAGAAACTCTGAATTGCTGAAGCGGATTACTCTAGCTCCCTTATTAGTCCTTCCACTCCCCTTGCCATCATTGATCAAAATCCAGGTGCATTATTCTGCCATATACGGTGTGCGAGTCCTGGAAGTACAGCCAACAATTCGCTTCGAGGATATACGACACCTCATCGAAGCGGAAGTGCTATATCCCCAAGATGTTGTACCCCATAAGTTGAAATACATCGACCAAGACGAAACTGTTATCATCCAGTCCGACGAAGAACTGGCCGCCGCCTTCCGGACCTGGTGGGTTGGGTTTGGTCAACATGCGGACCTGGGCCAGCTTGCTGGCAAAAGGTTGCTTGCAATGGACCTATTCTATCATCCTTGATGGATCATCGGAGGGACGTGATCCAGGGTTTTGTCTGGTTGTTTCGAAGTTAGTTGCCGAAGTCCGCACCCGAGAAGATGCCTATCGGGTATGAAGATGAATGGAAACTCTCTTTTAGATAAGAATTCGAAGTCGTCGCAGTCACGTTGCAGCAAACCAATTCCGCTCGTACTCGAATAGTAAGTCTTCTGTAATCTTTCGTCTATGGAGTACCCGTCCCTCCCTTTAAATCACACCGACTGACTGTTGTTCAGGGTTTACTTTGCATCCAATAACGGCAACTGGTGGAATTCCAAGTTTGAACGCCGCATTTCTTGGTTGTAGAGAATTTAACGCTGCTAGAGCCGCTGCCATAGAGTTTTTTTGCGCCGGCAAGAACCAAAGGATGATAGTCGAATATCAGACCATAGGGCAACTTTATGGTATAAGTTCAATGCCTACTGATCCTCTGACCATGCCGAGCCTTTAGAATGACGTCTGCTAGCATCTATAGGCTCTATTACTAATTTATATTGGAGTATCTTAAGGATACTGTTTACTTATGCCAGAACGCAGAGCTCCACTGCGGGCTAGAACTACGTTCTACGTATAGGATGTGATGTGAGGAAGGGAGAGGTAGGGAACGAGGGGGCTATACAGGGGGTAGAGGCTTGGCAGGGGCTCGTGCGAAGCCACGAGCCGTGTGTCGTGACAGCCGTGACGTTTGTTGAGCGGGGCCTTGGTAGACAATTCACAGGAGTTGCAGGCTACTGCATGATTGCGTTCGTACACATATTTGTCGCCAGCGGCGACGTCAACCTTATGGAGTATTGCTCATACTACTATGCCTGTGCACCCTACGTGATTAGTGATAAACTACCGGGGGGAACGAGTTTATATATCCGATATGGCGACGCCAAACCATCTAGCGTAATTTACAGGTCTCAAGTTTACAATACTCGGTCGAGTTTTTCCCTACTACAGTTTTGCACTCTCCTGCACCACGCTCTCCCTCTGGAGATCTCGTCCAATATTCCTCGATATCCAATCTGAAATCGCCATGTTCGTGACCATAGGATTCACCCCGCTCGCGCTGGGAAACACGCTCGCGTCTGCTATAAACAACCCCTCTATGCCCCATACCTTGCCGGTCGGGTCCACAACGCCTGTCTTAGCGCTCGAGCTCATCCGGCACGTGCCCATCTGGTGGGCTGACACAAACATGGACTCTGGGGATGGGAAGCCTGTGTTCCTGATCTCATCCAACCATGCGTTGAACCGCACGTCGTTGATGCCGTCCACATCGTCGGCGGGATTGATGTCGCGAACAAAAGTTGACACGCCTGGGATGACGGTGAAGATCTCGGTCGCGCCAGCAACATACTGGATCTTGGCGAGTGCGACAACGCCTTCTAGGATGTGGCGTTTGTCAAAGGCCGACGGGTGGTATTTGAGTCGGACGCGGCCGTCAACGGGGTCGGGATAGACCTGTCCGGTGTCGCGGTCGCGCGAGATCGAGATGTATCCGACCATGTGCTTCATTCGTGCTGCCGAGACCTTGTAGTCGAGTCCGCCTTTCCACGGCAGCCAGATGAGCCAGGATGATGGGATCATGTTTGTCGCTTCCAGCTTGATTCCGTGGCCATTCCCGTCTAGGTTTTCGTACTCGCTGACGATTGCTGTCAGAATCGCACCTTCCCAGGGTTTGACTTCTTCCTTGTGGATGGCTCCAACTAGCGACACGGGATGCAAGTGGAGGTTCCGCCCGATGTGGTAATTCTTGACGCCGGAGCGGAGGAGAAGCAACGGGCTCTGCATCGTGCCAGCAGATACAATAACCCTCTTTGCGCGAATCAGGACATCCCGCTTCGTCGTTGAAGGCCCGGCAACGCCTCCGTTTACGTCGCGAGAAGCCCAAACGCCCTTCACACCAACTGCTGTTTTCTTCCCATTTTTCATTTCGAATAGGATTTCTTGCGCGCTAAACCCCTCGATGAATTTGGCACCGGCTCGGGCTGCGTCTGGAAGGAATGAAACCACAGGTCCCTGTTTCTCACACGATCCGCAGCCGAGTGTGCAGTGGCCACAGTAGTGCTGTTTGCCTCCTGTGTTTTGCGGTACGGGCCTATTGGTCCAGCCGAGCTTCCTTGCGCCTTCTAAAAGGACCTTGTTTGTGTAGTTTTGCTTGACGTAGTCAGCTGATACGCCCATGCGATCACACACGCGGTCCAGACACGTCTGGAATTCTGCTGATGTGAAGAAAGGGAGACCTCGTTCCGCCCATTCTTTGCGAACGTAGCCTTGGGTTTGAAGAGATGCGGACCAATTGACCGTGCCTCCACCACCCCAAGCCTGCCCTGCTACCACGCTCACCGTGGTGTCATCCGCTGGTCAATGTTAGCCGATGTTAGTGTAAATGATGTTTATAGAAAAGGCCATACAAGATATGAAAGCTCCATTCATGAACAAATGGTTGGAAGCGCCTGTCTCTGCCATGGGAAAATGTTCCGGAGTCCAGTGATACGACCTCTCAACAACAAGCACTCGGTGTCCAGCTTCCGAGAGGTTCTTTGCGCTGACTCCTCCACCGCACCCACTACCGATAATGACTACATCTGTCTCAATGGTCTCCGCACCGCTTCCTGGTGGGACCTGAATGAACTCGTAATCGAATCCTTTGCCTGGAGTCATGCCAACTGGAACCCGCGGATAGCCGAGCACACGAGGGAGAGTTGGGCTGACTTTTAGCCAGGTTTGCTTAGAGAGCATCGTCAATGACCGATAGAGCTGTCGAAGCAGTGGCAGCCTTGCTGTAGCCCAGCTTTGGACAATGGCCTCGCGGATGTGAGTTGGCTGCTCCGAAATTGGGGTTGTGTATCCTGTCATCACCAACGATCCAGCACGATTACTGAATTGCGTGTTAGTGTTAAGTCATGTGGTTGTTACAGAAGACATGCTTGATCGACACTGAGATGGTGGAACACTCATTGCATTTTTTTTAGATTTTGAATAGAGATTCATGACTAGTAGCTGGGATATATGGATCTCAAAGACCCGCGAACAGCCAGTGTAGAGTAGCCAGCGAGACGATCCTAGCTTACTTGAGAATGTTCAGGACCAAAGTCAGTCCCTTCTTGGTACTTTGCGGCATGTAAAACCCGAACAGACGGTAAAGCGTCTGTTGGAATGCAGGGTCCGATGACGCATTTTCCTTCAGGTAAGCCGTTACAACTGCATCGTCCGTCCCCTGTGGGGCGAGCCCTTTCAACGTGTTCAAGGCTGTGGAGTAGTCATTATCCGTGATGGCCAGCTCTAAGCTTGGATTGGCCTTAGCGAAGGGCTGAATCGATGGTATAACGGCGTCGGTAATGGCTAGGAGTGTCTTCCATTGCGTGGGGGTCAGAGGATCAACCTCCGGAGGAGGCTGAAGAGGTGCAGCCTTTGGCGTAGCCGTCTCGGTGGGAAGAGCTGACATATTTGGAGAATGTCGTGAAGCTTGCTTCCTCGAGGCTTAGCTTAGTCCATCAGTAGGCGTTATAGGTGTTTTTGTTGTTGACCGTCGGCCAGTTTGATTGGCTATCTCTGGCTCACATCAGACATCAACTGCACCCAGTATCGGGCTGCCCCTCAAAGTACAGCGTCCGGTGGTTAGCGTGTTTTATTAACTTTCCCTTAAACAGCAAAAATACCAAAACTTCCCCTACAAAAAGGCCGTGCAGACGTGGCTGCGCTAACCACCGGAATTGACGAGAGGGTGTAAGATGCATAAATGGTGTCCAGTGGCTCCCCGCGCTTTACCAAGCCGATCCAGCGGGGCATGGGGTGAATACGTGCGTATGCGGAGGGCATCCGTCTGTCACGCATACAAATGCGGGAGACGCAGGCCTAGCTTGGTGTTGTGCCTGAGGGACTTGAATCCTGACGAACCGAGGGGACGAGGGGTAGGGAGGATGAGGTGGCACAGACGACTTAGCAATGAAGCTCGGACGGCCGTTCTGTTTATCTCACTGCAAGACGGCCATCACGTGCAGATTAGATAAGCTTCCCTCGCTGTTCAATTTTTTGGTAGAAGCGAGCGCTGGGAAGAATGAACGGTTTTACTAAAATTTAGGCAATATAAAGTTGTAGAGCCTAATAAAATATTTAAAATAGCCTAACAGTTATTATCCTATGCAACGGTAGCGTCCTACCATCAAGTGATCCGTGCGCTGGCAAAACAACAATTAGGCATTCCGACTTAATCCGATTGGGCTGAATCTTATCGATAGCAGCGGGACGAATTGTACCGCTGCAAGGGATTGGATTTAGGTTCCTGTCTATATAAAGCTTCTATATTAATAATAAAATGACTGTAAGGCATAATTGCCAGGTAAACGGTAGGGAGCAGGCAAGGCGAGCAAGAGTTATAGGAGTCGATGTAAGAGGACGATATGGTAAAGAGTATACCTGAGGCAAAACCTCGTACAGAGGAAGGTGCTTATCAGGAGGTGCCAAGCCCAGCCAAAGGCTAGGCCTTGACCTACCCCTGAGTAGGCCTTGGGCAAGGCTTCGGGCAGTAGGGATTTTATCCCTTACAATAACTAAGAAAAATTAAGTAAACAACTTAATAGTATATTATTCTCTATGTTCTTTTTAATAAAATTACCTTTTAAAGATATATAAGTTATAGTTATTACTTAATTTGAGCTCGAGAATTGTTATATAGCTTATATAAAAATCCAAACGGGGGACTGGGCCTACGGTGAAATTGATCAAGGTGGCGGGCTGGGGTCTGGAGACCCGCATCACCCGGTTCTAAGCGAGAGGCAAGCTGGAAGGCACTCTGATTGGACAGAGATAAGGCTCCAGTCACCGGGCCCCAAAGCGGCAATGGCAAGCTTGGCGTGCAGCGGGCAATCCGGGATGATCCCGGCGGAAGGAGTTCCTCCCACGAGGCGGTTCAGAGTGGGCAGGTGTCAACGAGATGGAATTGCTGAGAGAAAAGGCGGCCGTTCGCTGTCATGACTGCTCCGCGCGGGCCGAAATCCGTGGCGAAACACCACATAACATCACCACTACATGAATCACAGCGGTTTGTCTTGGGCTCTATAGCGGCCATTGTCGGCCGTGGAGCGTGAGCAGTTGCCCAAAGAAATTAAACCGCTTTGGCTACCACGGTAGAAGCGCTCCGGTGGTACCCACCTGCAGGCATCTCGACTGGACGGAACTGCCCAGAACAGCCATCGTTCTGATTGATCGTGGACCCTTCAGCCTCGATGTGCAGACCGTTATTCTTTATTTCTCTCCACCGTATTCCCCCGACCATGCAGTGCTGCGAAACTAAAGAACCGCGCTGTCAGAGCGTTGCCGTCCTGCGAGTAATGCTCTGCTAGCAATTGCATTGAGCGACGTATCGATTAGGTCCTCGTTGCATCCCTTCGCCCATCCTTATCGCTCACCGCGTCCGCGCCTGCACGTCAGCGTCGCCAATCGCCGTTCGACCTCAACAATCGCCAAACCTCAGACGAGCGTCTTTTTAGCAGAGCTCCCCAGCCTGTACAGCCGGACAGCCTCTCTCTTCTGGCTGTGGGCCTGCTGCAGAACCGACTGTAAAACCTCCTGCTTCGACTGCTCGACCAGGACTCTGACCTCCGACACCCCTACCTCGTCCCTACTCTTTTTGCCTCTTGCGAGCACACGATCCGTCACCGTGCTCGAAACGAGCCTCCAGATAACAACCCGATTCACTTCGATTCACCTCCCGGAGCTTCCACTCGACTCCCCGGAGCCCTCCGACCGTCTTAATATCTTAATTAATACATCTCGCAGCGTCGCGCCGTTGCAATACCTTCTACACTCGACACTCTCACCATGGCTGCCGATTTCTCGACTGCACCGGCTGTTGTATCGCCTCCAGCGTTCCAGCAGCATGCCTACAAGACATCTGCACCCTACACACCCATGACTTCGGGCACAACTACTCCCGCAAACGTCTCACCCACATCTCCACGAAATACCAGCAACCTCTCGACGCTTCACCTTCACATGCGACCTCCCAAGTCACCACTCTACGTACCAGCCGTGTTGCGCCCGACGGAGAAGCCAGCTCGGCAGTCGCCACCGAAGAATGTGGACTCTGGCTTGGATAGCGCCGATAGCAGCTGGAGTGCATCAGGACGGCGCGCGACGGGTGATAGTCTGGAATCGGGCATATCTAGAGTTGTCACCGAGGAGTGGAATGAGGAGGTTCAGGGTCCAGTGACGGGACCTCCGTCACGAAATCACTGGAAGGTGTGTATTTCGCAACATTTCGTAACGTTCGCAACATTTCGCAACAGTCTTGCAACAATCTCGCAACAATCTCGTACTTCTACCACTCTGTTAGCGTACTATTGGCATGTCGCGTGCTTTCCTTTGTATTGTTTTCGTCACCCTTCCACCTTTTTTTTGCCGTTACGTACAATGCTCCTCTAGTGCCGGGCCGGATTTCTTTGCGTTCCTCTTCGCGGGTTTTCGGGATTCCGCACAACTTTGCGAAAATGCGAAAGTGCAAAAAGCATGAGAAGTCTGTGGTTCCGTGTAACTCGGAGGTAACAGCGGCGCACTCTCCCTTTTCTAATGAAGCGAGACCCTTACGACTCCTGTTGACTGAATTGCGCCATCCCGCATTATAAGGTCCACGAGCCGTCTCACTCTTTCATTTACCCCCACGCTAACTCCTTTCGCCTACGCGCAACTGGCCCCCTTCATCACACCTTCGCTTCCCCACTTTTTACTGTGCATCTTTATAACCCCAAACATGCTCTTGTCCAATCATGCTGACCCTGTTCAAACTCCAGCCTGACAATTCGACCTCCGTCTGCAGCGCTTCCGCTTGCCACAAGCCTTTCTCCTTCTTCGATCGTCGACACCATTGCAGACGCTGTGGTGGCATTTTCTGTGGCGCCCACAGCTTGAATAATGTTCGACTGAACCAGCATGCTCTTTTCCACCCCAGTGGTTCGTACTACCGTGCTTGCGACCGCTGCTTTAGTAACTACAGAGACTGGGAATCTCGGCGAAAGAGCATTGCGAGTAGCGATAACTCTGGGAGTAGCAATGCAGTTTGCATCGACTCTCCTACTGCTGCCAAACGCCCCGATGCACTGCGCGTTGGGAGCCTAGCCTCCAGCGTACCATCAAATTGGGCTTGGAGTACCTTCTGAACACGGCCACTTCTCTGAATCGCTTCGAGCGAAGCGACTCGATTTCATGGCGTTACGGTAATCATACCCACAATACCCATTTCTCACGGACTCAACATCGTTCCTGCTTCTCCATTCCCACCAATGTTTCTGCATCCAGCCTCTCAACGGCCTGGCATCGGCGTCTCTCGGTCTTGGTGTTTCTAGGCGTGCATTTTCTCTACGATTTCCGCTTCAGCGAACTCTTCCAGAGACGATATCCATCCTAGACATCCTGTATTGTTTGGTTTTTCTTCGGGTTTTATTTTCAACACGACTTGCGTATATCCCAGATCACGGTTTGTCTTTTTTTTAAAAAAAAAGAAAACTGCTGCAGCTGGTTGCTCATCTAGAATTTCGTCTTATTCTACCCTTCGTTTAGAAGAAGGGGATTGGACCGGAATGCGGCGCTTGGTGTTTGGTGTCGGCGTTGGAGGATCTCTGGTTTGGGATTGCATGGGTTCATTCTTGTGTAATGCTGGTTTCTTTGTGACCAGGGCGTTCGGGAAGATAGGAGGCTGATTATGAGAACCACGGTGTGCGTATAATGATAATGGAGATGGTAAATATAAATGGTTCTACCGTAAGCTCTTAGTGCTTGTATGAGTGATCGTGCTTGCCGTTAGTGCTCTGTATGTGACAATATTGTGCTGGTGGAATCTTTGTATTTAGTAACTCATCGTTTGACCCATTGTGCTTTGAGAAGCTGAGGAAGTAAAGTATGGGTATAGAATTTCAATCCCGGTAGTTGGCGTGGCGTTGGAGGACTGCCTATCCCGAAAACGCTAAGTTTTCGGCCAAGGTTGCATAAAAGAGCTATTGACAGTCGAACTATCCATCCTTAAGTAGGAGCCATACATGCAGAGGATATTGAAATAATGCGCATATAATATAACAAAATAAAGGCCTGCTTGCCGAGGGTGCTGAAAACTAAAAAAAAAAGGTGAAACGTGAAGGGAAAAGAATTGCAAAAATCGACAAATATAAACGTTTCATTGGTTGGAAATACTAATATTCTATCACCGAACTTTACCCAGGGATCCAATATTTTTCCTGCTTCTCCTAGTAGTTATTACTCACCCCAACACTGACTACCATCGACCCAAAGAGCCTCTGAGCTCCCCTTCGCCATACTCTCTCTATACCCAAGGGCCTCAGAGGTCCTTGCGGCCTGGCGTTGGACCTCACGTCTCCAATTTCGACGATTCCTCCGCGACATGAGCACCTCCGACGCCGCACCCGCGGTCCCAACTCCACCCCCTCTTGGGAACAGCAATGGAGCAGCCTCGTCAAAGCCAGCCCAAAAGGCAAAGCTACACGGCCGAACATTCTACGAGAGTCTCGGGAGTCCAAAATTCATCCTTGCGCCCATGGTAGACCAGTCAGAGTTCGTACGTCCCATCAACTCCCCCACCAACGTATAAAAAAAATTCCTAGATATAAGAATCCCCAACTTAACGACACCCTAAAACCAGGCCTGGCGCATGCTCACGCGCTCCTTCCTCCCGCCGACCCACTCCAAGTCCCTCCTAGCCTACACGCCCATGTTCCACTCGCGCATGTTCGCCGACACGCCCCCCTACCGCGCCTCGCACTTCCAGCCTCTTAAAACCGCACTGCCCCCGTCGCCGCCCCCAGACGCTTCCCCCCATACACCACAGATCCCTGCCGCCGCGGCGGACCGCTACCTGGACGGCAACCCGGCGCTCGACCGCCCGCTCTTCGTGCAGTTCTGCTCGAACACCCCCGCGGACCTGCTCGCGGCCGCGCGCCTCGTCCAGCCCTTCTGCGACGCCATCGACCTGAATCTCGGCTGCCCGCAGGGGATCGCGCGGCGCGGGCACTACGGGGCGTTTCTGCAGGAGGACTGGGGGTTAATTTCATCCATGATCGGCACGCTGCATGCGGAGCTGGACGTCCCGGTTACCGCGAAGATGCGGATTCTGGAGACCAAGGAGAAGAGCCTGGCGTATGCGCGGATGGTCCTGGAGGCGGGCGCGAGCATTATCACGGTGCATGGGCGACAGCGCGAGCAAAAGGGGCACAACACGGGGCTGGCGGACTGGAGCGTCCTGCGGTATCTGCGCGATAACCTCCCGCCAGAGACGGTCATCTTCGCGAACGGGAATATCCTGCAGCGGGGCGACATCGACGCCTGTCTGGAGGCAACGGGCGCGGACGGCGTCATGAGCGCCGAGGGCAATCTGTCCGACCCGACCATCTTCGCGGACCCGGTGCCGAAGGGGGAAGAAGGGCGCGAGTACTGGCGTGGGCGCGACGGGAAGGGCGGGTTCAGGGTCGACGCAGTCATACGTCGGTACATGGACATCGTATACACATACGTCCTAGACGTCGCGCCGCCCTTGCGCGCGCCGCTCTTCCTACCCTCGGACCCGACCCCCGGCGCCATCCCCGTCTCCATCCCAGACCCAAAACCCTTCCCCTCCAACCCGCCGGGACCGGCCGGAGACGCGCCCGCGCGCCCCCGCCCGGAATCCCCCGCGTCCGCCGAACCCCCCGCCAAGAAGCAGAAGCGGAGCAGGGCGGACAAGAAGCTGCAGAGGGCCGGCAACCCCAACTTGGCCGCTATGCAGGCGCACCTCTTCCACCTGCTGCGCTCGCTCGTCTCGCGGCACCACGACGTGCGCGACGCCTTGGCGCGCTGCCGCGTCGGGGACATTGGGGCGTTTGAGAACGTGTTGCGGCTAGTGGAGGAGGCGGTGAGAGGGGGATTGGTGGAGTATGAGAATGAGGCTGGAGATGAGGGTGCGGGTGCTGGGGTGGAGGGAGAGGGACAGGGAGAGGGAGAGGGGGAGGCAGAGGTCGATCCGTACACGTCGTCGCTGGCGGCTGTGGCGCGGTGTAAGCGGCCGTGGTGGGTGTGCCAACCGTATGTGAGGCCGTTGCCGAAGGAGGCGCTGGAGAAGGGGTCGATGACGCTGAGTAAGAAGGAGAAGGCGCGGTTGGCGAAAGAGGAGGCGGAGGTTAGGGCGGTAGGGTTAGAGCCGGAGGGGAAGGTTGAGAAGGTCGAAGTGGTGGAGGAAGGGCCAGATGGGGTAAAAGATGGGAGGCAGGGGAGGGAGGTCGAAGGGCCTAGGGAGGGCGTGGTCTGTGGGTGAAGAGTGGCAGAGGGTTTAATGACTTTAAGATTCGGGGTTGATGGAGGGGAGATGCCGGGCGTCAAGCGAAGATACGCTGAGTGACGACAGCAAACACGAAGCACCTGTTCACCAAAGACGTCTGAGGCAATAGCTGGAGAACACGCAAGAAGCAATTCCAGCACAATCGTCCTAATTCCGAAGAGAGTCGGTTTTAGAAGGCAACTCGATCTCCCGATCCTTTCTGATATCAGGGGACATGAACAGTACAAGCTAAGCGTCTAGTTGGCTTTAGGTGTCTACGACACTACGATAGTATCGGAGGTCCGGGTTAAGCTTGGTGTAACCTTAGGTTACGCACGACCCCCCAAGGTCCGTGACATATCGTCCACATATCACCCCCCCCCTTTGGGGGTGGCCCCTACTTTTCGGACGCGTTTTTGAGGCCTAGGTTAGTACTAGGTTAGTATAGAGGTCCTCATTGCGCGCCTTTAACCTTATTGTCGCCTTAACAATATATTTTTTAACCCTCTTTCTGTTCTTATACCCGCGCTAGCTCTTAGCTTATATAGGGCTTCTAATTTTATATAGAAAGGCCTACTAACATGCGGATCGTTGGTACCCCCCAACGAAAATTTTGACCCGACTTTATGATTAATAAGCCGATTAATTAACCCAAAGCTTTAATTTAGAGCCCCATCGTATAGAGCTTAATTAACATATACTAGTAGGTATGGATTTATTTCGTAAATTCTATCCCTTGCAACGTCAGGGTCCTCAGAGTAAGTGGTCCGTGCAGGAAAACCCACAAATTTCTAAGTACAGGCACCGAATCTAGCTAATTTGATTGGCTAGTTCTTATCGATAACCTGAGGACCCATTTTGACGTTGCAAGGGATACCTCCGTCGTGCTTTGCAGTAGGGGGTAAGCTTTAGGCAGAGCCTTGTGCAGAGCTTTAATAGAGCCTTACGTAGAGCTTTAGTAGAGCCTCGTGCAGAGCTTTAGTAGAGCCTCGTGCAGAGCTTTGGTAGAGCTACGTGCAGAGCTTTGGTAGAGCTACGTGCAGACGTGCAGACGTATAGACGTGCAGCCGTTTGTTCTGGCGATTAATTGCAGAGACATCTATAGAGACAATTATATAGGCAATTATATGGGCGTTTGTATAGGCAATTAATTAATTAATTAATTATATGGACGTTTGTAGAGCCGTACGTAAAGCCGTATATAGAGCTATTTATAGAGCCGTTTATAGAGACGTTTATACAGGCGTTTAGTTAGTTAATTAATTAATTATATAGGTGTTTATATAGGTAATTGATTGATTAATTAACTAATTATATGGGCGTTTATATGGGCGATTGTATAGACGTTTATAGAGCCGTTTATAGAGCTGTTTGTATAGACAATTATAGAGCCTTCCTAGTATATTAGTGCTGTATATTAGTAGAGCTTTGGGGCTCTGTATTAAGCTTTAAGTAAAGTTTTAAGTAGAGCTTTATGCTTAAAGGGGAGAACCCACTTGGACCCCCCCTGCGCACTACGTGCTCTATTTACCGCGTAGGCAGAGCTCCTATAGAGGCTTTAGTAGAGCGTTTAGTAGAGCTTTTACAGAGCTTTGTATAGATCTTTAGTGGAGCTTTGTGTAGAGCTTTAGTAGAGCTTCGTATAGAGCTTCGGTAGAGCTTTATCTAGAGCTTTAGTAAAGCTTTATATAAAGCTTTAATAAAGCTTTGTGCAGAGCCTTATATAGAGCTATATGCAGGCGTTTATATAGGCGATTAACTACAGAGACGTTTGTAGAGACGATTGTATAGGTAATTGCATAGACGTTTAATTAATTAATTAATTGTATAGGCGTTCGTATAGGCGATTGTGTAGACGTTCGTAGAGCCGTTTATAGAGCTGTTTGTGTAGACGATTATAGAGCCTTCCTAGTATATTAGTGCTGCGTGTTAGCAGAGCTTTAGAGCTCCGTATTAAGCTTTAAGTAGAGCTTTAAGTAGAGCTTTAAGCTTAAGGGGGAGACCCCCTTGGACCCCCCCTACGCACTATATACTCTATTTATAACGTAGGTAGAGCTCTTATAGAGGCTTTGGTAGAGCGCTTAGTAGAGCTTTTATAGAGCTTTATATAGAGCTTTATATAAAGCTTTATATAGATCTTCTATAGAGCTATATGTAGGCATATAGACGTTTATACGGGTAATGAATTATAGAGACGTTTATAGAGACGATTATATAGGCAATTGTATAGACGTTTAGTTGATTATTTGTATAGGCGTTTATACGGGCGTTTGTACGGGCGATTGTGTAGACGTTTATAGAGCCGTTCGTAGAGCCGTTTATAGAGACGATTATACTAGGAATGCAAAAACTCCTTATCTAAAAAGGAATAATTATAAACGGCCTTATATATAATATAAGGCTCTATAACTACAGACTACGCCTAAAACGATGCTATCGCTATATATAATAGGGATATACCTAAACTATATACGCAGTATAGGTGTGCTACGGCCACTATATAGGCCCCTATAATATAAGACACTACTTAAATTAAGACTAAATAAAATGTGTAAACTGCTACTAAAGCACATATAAGGCGTGGGAGAGAGAAGACTGCATTAAATATAGAAGATAAAAGGTAAGGGCTTAATAGCTGCGGGAATAACTGCATATAAGGTTATATAAATGGAAATAATAGGTAATAAGCTAGGGGAGCGTAGGTGCCTTTCTAGCGTTTCCTACCTTTAATACTGGGGGGCTAGGCTAGCTATCCTAAGCCTTAATAGGCTAGAAGCGACGCTGCGCGATATTACTAGACTATATAGGGATATAAGGGTTATAGGGGATATAAGGGAGAGGATGCCCTATAGGAAGACCCTTATAGACAGCTATAGCAAGCTTAAGACCGGGATAATTAAGAATTAGACTTAACGCGGTAAATATAATATTTATAGCTAACTCTTAAAGGGTATATAGTTAACTAGTAAGAATAGGGGAGGAACCGGAGATAATAATAGATTTAGATATAAAAGCGCTAGTAGGAATATAAGATATAGAAATAAAAAGCTCTATATAAAATAAGTAGTAACTAGGGTGTAGATATAAGAGATAAAAGTTCTAAATATTCTAGAGAAAGTAGAAATAAAAGAAGTAAGAAATAATAAAGAGGCGAAAGACCCTCGCTGGGGGTCCGCCACCTATCTATTATATAGTATAACTATAGCAATACAAACCACCGTCTTATAAGGCCCTTACTAGATAGTCTAGACCTAGAGAAATACTATATCCTTACTATATAAGAGCCGTACTATAATACCTATATATAATTAATATACTGCCCCTAAGAATTCTAGCTCCTATACAAACTAAAAGCAGCTATACGCGTGTGCTTTATAATTAGTAAGACTATTAGCCTATTCTTATAGTTATAGTAGGCAGTTAATCTAGATATTATAGTTATAATAATCTAGATATATAGAGGACCGGTATAAATTATTAATGTGTATAACCCTAGGGTTAAAGGGGTCCTATAAACAGAGAACATTATATTAGTAATAAGCTTACTTAAAACTAAAGGCATAGAGTCTATCCTATTAGGAGATATAAACCTCCACTACCTACGGTGGGGGGGTATCTATATCGCTGCTAAATAATATATAGAGTGCCTACTAAAAGCTATAGACACCTAGGGCCTTAAGCTAGCCACCCCCCCTAGAGTAATTATATAGTAATAAGGATCTGCTAGAAGTATAATTGACCTTATATTCATAAACGAA
>Ga0307515_10005014_pt1 | contig 27011 bp, 4 predicted proteins | sample 17_EM_MG_FD_194513 | JGI IMG/M metagenome (GOLD analysis project Ga0307515, IMG submission 194513) | Populus trichocarpa ectomycorrhiza microbial communities from riparian zone in the Pacific Northwest, United States - 17_EM | ecosystem: Host-associated > Plants > Roots > Unclassified | place... | reverse complement strand
CTAACGGAGGTGCCGATTCGTAATCATTTAAAAGTTAAGTAGAATACCGAACAACTTTAATTATTACTTATTATCTTAACATAATTAAGCACGCCGACGATATTATTGTCTTAGAAAAAGGAGAGATAACGGAAAGGGGAAGCTATACCGAGTTACTTAGTTAACATGGGCTGTACTATATAATGTGGACTAGCGGTGAAAAGTGACGGATAGAGGTGGGGATAGGAGCTAAACGAAATAGAAAGCTAGTATATACACCTTACAGATAGTGATAATTCCATATTAGTGGGCTAGTAGTATAGGCGCGCTAAACTTATAGCATATGCTAAGACTTCTATTTCTTGCCTTGCCTACTATATAAATTTTAGGCTTTTAGCTTTTTGTGTTTAGTAAAGAATTTTTCGGTATAGAGAAGGTCTTAACGTAACTTGGCCATATTAAAGACATACTTATTAGGCGGGGGAAAGATCCTATGTATATAACCGAATCGAAGGAAAGCCTAATAAAACCTCTGCGCAACTTAAGTATTAAAGAAAACTTTAAAGAAAAGCCTAATCTTAGTTCTGGATCTACTAAGGAAGTAATAGATAACGCGAGTTTTAAATCCGCTAAAGACGAATTAGATGGTAGAGTAGAGGAATAGTTATAGGAATTTGTAGAGGAATAGAAATGGGAATGCGTAGAGAAATGGGAATGCGTAGAGGAACGGGTATAGGAATGCGTATGGGTACCCTTTATAATAGTATTATATGGTCTAATAGCAAGTATAGTATAAATGTGACTATTACGCAAAGAGGGAGAACTGTCACTATTATTAATATCCAAATTACGTAATATGCCGACCTATTTAGAATCTAAGAGGAACGAAATAGGATCCGCTTCGACCGCTAATGTCACTATTAGGTACTGACCTCAAAGGTACCACCTTATAACTCACTACCCTGTTTCTTACTATTATATATCTTACTACCTAATTCTATTACCTATTCATTACCTATTACTAACTAAGTGGCAATATTAACCTAGTAGCAATTAAGTAACAGTTAAAAATCGTTATTAGCCTTTTGCCACCTATTTAGTATATATAGTGAGGCTCTAGAGCCTTTTATAATAAGACAGAGTTTTTATAGTAACTTGTCCGTCTAATAAACTATAAGCATTTTTAGTGTTCCCTATTTCATTATAGTATAAGACGGCGAGCGTAATTATATTAAGGATTCTTGATTAATTTTAGAATTTTAATCCAAATATATAAGGCGCTTTGTGTTGTTTATGTGAGAGGCTTTAGGGCTAAGCTAGGATATTGTACAAGGCGTTATATAAGGCGTTATTAGACTAATAGCTGCGCCTAAAATCTTAGCTAAGATAGAATATAACTTCGGCCGCACTCCTTACTATTAATCTTTATACCCTATACTACTTATCATTATTCTTTATACCTAAGCTATCTTAGCCGTATGTAAGATAAATAAAACGTGCTATAATATAAGTCTGCCTACTATATTCTTACGCCGCAATAATTAATAGATTAGCATAAATACGGAGATAGGTTGAATCCGTATTAGAGTAATTATATCCGTAATATATCTATAGAAATAGCGTCAGTATAACTAGCACTAATATAACTAGCGCTAGCATAACCAGCGCTAGCATAATTAGCACTAGTATAATCAGCACTAGTATAATTAACACTAGCATAATTAACATTAGCTTAATTAGCACCTGTATAAACTTAGTCCTATATAAGAAATTTTATACCAGATATAGTCTTTCCTAATAAAGAAGATAGTGTTAGTGTAAAAGCGCGGATTAACCTATAAATAATTGTTATATATGCGGCTATACTATATATATATATTGTTTAAATACAGGGAATAGAGAATAGTATTATATAAGTTCGGCTATTCCAATTGCTGAGCTTATCCTAATTGCAGAGCTAGTGTAATTGCGGAGATAGTCCACACGTGGAGATAAAAGAAAAATGTCTAAATTGCAAATATAAAGCCTATATGACTTGTAAGGGGGGAATGAAACGGAATATAATACGGGATGTAATAAGTTAGACCTATATAAGCGTACCTACTTATAGTTTTATAGCACTGCTAATAGTGGAATAGTGTAAATATCGAAACGTATAAAGTCCTTCTGTTGGGTCTTGTAAGTGTTAGCATAATTGGTATTCCTAGTGCTATCTCTAGCGAGGTTAAAGGATACTTTTAGTTAATAATAGAAGGTTTTAGTTAGGCGGGTATTATAATAAATGACATAAGCTAGCTAATAGGTAGAGATATAGAATTAAATAAGTAATCTCTTTTATTTAAGGTGGCTCTAAGAGCCCTAATATACATAAGGAAATAACCCTAGTTTAACCTTTAGTGTCCGTATCGTTTGGAGTCCGACGCCTTAATAGTAAAGCTACCTCTATAGCTAATAGAAGGAATCGCTCTAAGTACTAAGACATTTTTATCGCCAAAGCCTTAAAAACGTGACCTAAGCAGGGATCCCTACAATAGAACTATTCTTAAGTCCGTAAATAGCATAGCGAAAGATTTATATTAATACTAACTGCGGCCACCTCTAATGCTTAGAATTCACCGCCAAAGTAAGCCATTATATGCTGTTTTTGCATCTCTATATATATTTATGGTGAGTTTATATCCCCTAGTGGCCGCACATCTTATAGCGGCCCCGTTTAGCGACCCCAAATTAGGCCTTAACCTTTACCGACCTTTACTACCTACGGCATAGCGGGAACCTAGTGTATAAGCATGAAACGTGTTATAGTAAGTGGCGTCTTCTTATATTTAAGGTTTAATATCCCTTTTTATAGGCTTATTAGTATCTTTACTCCTCCGTTTCTACTATTACTTACTTATCTAACTTATTACTAAGACTTTTGCCTTTAGCCGCTAGGAACAACCCACATAGTAGAGCTTTCACTATAATACTATAGTAGGTAAGAGAGTGCTAAAACTACGCTAAGCTGCAAAAGTAGGTTAATATTATGGCTTAAAATGTAAAAGCCTCCTAGGAAATGCAAAGCACTATATAATAAGAGAACGAGCAACTCTGGGCCTTATTAGTAATTAATAGCGTCTCTAAGGACCAGATAAAGACCTTTTATTTATAATATCTATACCAGTCTGATAAAGAGACGTTAATAGTCATTTTAGAGACAGAGATAAATTATAGGCACTTTCTTACAATATATCTAGAGTCTTAATTATCTGCATAGTAATATACCTTAATGACTTCCGACAATTGTTGCGGCAATATTACTTTAAGCTTTATAAAGCCGAGTAGGTTACTTAAAGTTAGACTTTATTAGGTATACAGTTCCGGGATATAAGAGAGCAATTCTAGTCAAACCAGCTCGCCCTATTAACGGCTACTAGGACTACTTATAACGGAGAAACTTTAATTTATACTAAACCTATTCTAGAAGGTCCTAAAGTCAAGCATTAATTACTATGTTCTAATTACTGGGTTGCGAAGACGAAATGCAACAGGAACTCTTTGTGTGGTCGCTATTAGATATATAGTAAAGAGTATAACTACAAGCGGCTATATGTTTAACGCAATATTATAATACCTCTTAAGCAGCGATTAAAAACAAGGGCCTGTTAGGCGCTAAGCGGTATCTAAGTATCTATATATTCTTATTTTAGGCACTGCCGCCTTTTTAACTTAGGGGTCTATTTCTAGTAATTCTTACTTAGCGGAAAGATAAAGGGCGGGGGTTAGTAAAGCCAAGTTTGGCATTAATGAGGCGATAAAGCGCTAGCTATGGAAAGCGATGGTACGGCCAAGCTAGGGATTCTTATCAGCTTAGGACTTCGCAATTAGGATAGCTTAATCAGGGTTTATTAATTATAATCTTTTCTATTTCTTTCTTTTTTAGTAATAGTAAAGAAGGAGAAGCGCTTTATCCTTACTTTTCTAAAAAATGATACCTATTATATATATAAGCACGTATACAGACTTGCAAGTCAGGTATACCACAGTGGCTATATAAACGGTTTTGCACGATATTTGCCATTAGTTATATTTAAGATATCCTAAACTATAATATCAAAAAATATTAATTCAATTTCATAGCTATAGGCTTAGGACTAGAATACTTAGAAGCGCTCTTCTTTAGAAAATAATATACGTTAAGGTAATCTAGTCACTCTATCTACCCTCCCCCGTTCTTCTCTAAGCCCCGCGTCCCTAACTATATCTTAAACCGCATCCTAAAGCCTATGCTTTTATTAACGGCGTATAATTAGAAATAGGACCAGTGCTATTAAAATAATAGTGATAATTATAGTAATCCCCACAACAACTATACCGCTTATACCACTAGGGCTTTTCTTACCTATATCTACTATATCAGCTTATATCGCTAACTTTATTATAGGGTTACTTATTAAGATAAGAGCTTTTAAAGTCTTATAGAGTTTTTTTAAGGCGCAGTATAGCCTTTGCGAGTTTTTATAAAAAAGATTAAGGTTACGGTTAGTGTAATATATATTGCAATCCCCGGCAGCCAGCAATTACACCTTTTAACTATACGCCGTCCCTAATAAACCGTTAAAGTTGAAACTTAAAATCGGAAAATTATTTTAATATTTCTATTTAGTCTTTTTAATTTCCTATTTTATAATTTAAGTTTTATGTTTCTCATTTATAATTTCTTCCCGTTTCTCGCTTCCTATTTCTTACTTCTTGTTTCCCGTTTCTTATTTCCCGTTTTATGTTTTTAAGATTAGTAATACCGGATATCTTTAATAAGAAACTAGAATAAATCGCTACTAAAAACATTGTTTTACAGCATTTGAGAATATAAAGTTATGTTCTTCTACCTTTACACTAAAAACAAAACGTAAAAATGTTCTATCTCTAAATTTCTCCTTTAATCTATCTTCTCTATCTCTTACGCTAGTGTTTTGCTTATACTTAGGTAGAGCGGATATTAATTTTAGATAATTATAGCGTCCTAAAAGGATCTCCCGGTTTCCCTTAAGAAAATAGTAAACTATACTATACGCTAGAAGCATTAGCCTTGCTAATACTAATATTGAGTTCTCCGTACCTTGCCTTTCTTTATTAGCAATAGAGACGCCTATATAGCCTATCTCCTACCTCCTAATAGCCGTAATAGTAATGCTCTCCTACTTATAGACCCTATATGCAAATAAACTTAGATAAATTATAACCAAACATTAGGGAGTCCTATGTTATCTGCACTAATAGGAAATACTATACTACTAATATATTAAGAAAATGGCCACGTTACCCTACTAAATTAAACCCTAGGCAAGGCCTCCTCTAGAGAAGTTTCTATTTATAGAATAGCAGTTCCTTCTCCTTCTGACTTACTACTAGCAATTTATTAGGTATAGAATAGTGACAGAACTGGGGGGGATAGTCGTGGGCGCCTTCTCATATAAGCACCTTTTAATAATGGCAGCTGCTATTAGATAAACAGTAGTCCTAAATCTCTTCGCCGTTAGAACCTACCACAGCGACAATATAAGGACTTTAAGGGTGACAGTTTATAGTATAATACCTAAGTTAAGCTACCCCAGGACCTTGTTTATGGTAGTGTATATACACTATACTAGGTTTAGGATTGGCCTACGTTACTAAATTTGCTAGTTTTACTAAACGGAAAGCAGGAGATATATACAACTTGCGTAGATGTTTAGATAATATAATACGTCTTAGATGCTAGTTTATTTACAATAGCTGCTAGAAGTATAAGAAGGAATTGAGATTAGATACGCTAACAGATTGTTACTGTCTTGTTTAAGCATTCATTATATATTTACTGCGTTAACTTTAAAATCTAGTTATTTAGAAATTGTTTTAAATCTGCATCCTAAGCTATAGGTTAAACGTTTATTTGTAAATTTTATCTAAAACATAAGTAGTACTTCTAGGAGTTAGGTCCTTCTAAATCTCCTTTAAAACATACACTTTATTGTTAATTAATATCTATTAGGAGTGACAGCTAGTGATACTTAAGCTAATATTTAAAATAGTCAAGGCCGTTAATCTAATTTGTTAAACGGTTAGATTAAAAATAAGAACTCTACTACATTGAACGTGGCTCTAGAGCCTCTATATATACACTAAAAAGTCATTATCAGCTTTATATAATCTACGACGTATTTAGTTAATTAGTTAGAGCTTTATACGTCAGTTATTTAATTAAGGACTAATGCGACGTCTAAAGTTTCACAGGTCAACACCCCCTAGCTACACAGAGCCTTCCGAGCTGTAAAAAAGGTACAAAAAGTCGCGATATTAATTTGGTGTTGAGTTAAATATACCCCCAAGAGCTCTTAATTAAACGTCCCTTAAATTTATTCCTTTCCTTAATATTAACTAGATTTAATTTGCAAACAAACGCCTTATTCTTTTAATGCGGTAGAGCCTTTATTAAATCGTCCGCAGCTATACTAGATATAGGCGTCTAATTGACCTTAATTCTTCCTGTCGATCGTGAGATTAAGAGATAAAAAATTGATAATTCTATCTATTAAACGTGGCTCTAGGGCCTCTATATATATATAAGGAAAGTGTAAGGAATAAAAACAGGTAGTGAGTTATAGGGTAGTAAGCAGCAGGGTAATAGGTCATAGGGTAGTAGGCAACAAAGATAGTAGTAAGACGGTGGTAAGTAAACCTAATTTAGGTCGACACTTCCTTTCTTAAGCTTTTTATTAGCTCTTCCTTAAGGGCCCTCAGCTTAAGCTCGTGATATTTAAGGGTTAACTAATTGCTGTACTAACCGCAATAGGCATACATCTATCGATCGCTATAGTATAGTAAGTTGTTCTTATTGTCCTAAAAGACTCCATATTTATTAAACTTTTGAAAATAGACTAGGCTTATATAAAAGTTTGGTATATACGCTATATTCTTAAACTAGATTCTCCTAGTTCCGTCTAGTGTCTAAATTATAATCTTAGTAGTTCTAAAGTCCTTAATTAAATCTAGGCCCGTTCCGGCGTATATAAAGTCATTACTCAGCCGGAGCTCGTTAACGAATCTCGATCGATTGTTGATGGCGTGTATAGTGGTTCTAGAATTAAGGATAATATTGTTACGGAGTGGATAACTAGGGAGTGTTCTAGCATCTCCCTCTTTTGTTATAAAATCGTACTCTAATATAAGGTTAGTTTGTAACTGGTGAAGATATAAGAGAGTCTAACTGTCTACTCCTATTAACTCTGGTACTAGAGGATACTCTAGTAGAGCTGATCCGAGGCTTATAAGGGCTCTTAAAGCATTGTCCTCTTTCTTCTACTCCTGTTCTATAGTGATTTGCTCCATTGCTTATCCTAGTCTTTCTATAGCAAGTTTCGTGTATTTAACGACTTTATTGTTTTTATTAAGCTTCATCTTAATCATTTCAAGTTTACGCTGAGTTTGTAGCTAAAAGTCCTAAAACTGTGACTTAGTTCTCGACTGCTTATCTTATAAAGATATAATAGTAACACGATCTCTAATAAGCTCTTCTTTAAGCGTATAAGTGTAGAGATATATCTAATAGTAATATACGTTAAGTTTAATAATAGGTTTAGGAAGGCTTCGGGTATAATCCATATCGGCTGCGACTTAAGTAAGGCAAACAGTGTTAATAGGAGAATTTGTAAAATCCTCGCTTATCTAAGACGAATGTAGCTAATCTATATAAGTTACTCTTAAGTATAGGGAGGTTCTAAGGCAAAGAAATTCTAGCTTTTAATTGATTTTAAATAGAACTATGCCACAAGCAGCAGCTAATGGTGACCGATTTCTAATAATATTGCATTTATTTACAGGCTTGAATTGAAAAATATATTACTTAATCGGCATATGCGACTATGGCTTCCACTAGGCTAGAACCCTTATAACGATATAGCTTAATTACCCCTAGTGTTTCGAATGCTTAGATTATGCCTCTTTAGCGCCAGAATTTGGGGTCTCTATATCCCTTCCCTGCTTTATAGTCTTGGGCGCTTAAAATATATAATAATATATAAGTAGCATACAACCTCCTTATTTAGCCATAGCGTAGACTATAAGGCACGCTAAGATAGCCGCTAATATTATATTAAATGGCGTTCTCTTCCAATCCCACTTGCCAGCTAAAGCGACCTTTAAACTCGCTAATAAGATATATTTCAACCGAACTATATAACCAGTTACAAATAACAACATTATTAGTCTTTACTTAAAGCGCTAGCAGCGCTACTTATTCCTTACTAACCTTCTATTTTTGTTACTTAAGCTATAGCTTAAGTATTTTTAGTATGCTCTAGACCCGCTAGTATTTAACACTAAGTAATTTACTAGAGTTAAACCTTACACCCTCCGTTAGTAGGATTTAGCGGCATTACTATAGAGAGGTGCTAGGAGGTTTACCCTAGACTGTATATTAGTTAGGGCTTTAAACTGCTGGAAGACTTGTTTAAATATTATAATATAAGTTATCCCAATAGACTTATTTTTTAAATTAAGGGGTTGGGGCAAGGCGGGGAATAGATAATTTCCCTAGTATTGTAGAAATAGAGGAGTAGTCCCCAAATAATTTGATTCCGCTCCCGTAGGGGCAAAAAGCCCTTATAGTAGCTTTGTGGTAGGTTATAAACGCTAAGCCTAGCCCCTAAGCCTAACTATCCCGCCTAGGAAAGTGGCGTCTATAGGCTTATAGCCCGCATAGGTTACGCAATCGCGTAATTATTAGTTAATACGGGGTATACGCTAGTAGGGGAAAAAAGTCTATACGCTAAAACAAGCTATGCGCAATAAATTCCCGTGCAGGTAAGTGGACTACGTGGGCTCTAAGTCAATGCGGGGCATACGCTAGTAGGGAAAGGAAGTCTATACACTAAAACAAGCCATACGTAATAAATTCCCGTGCGGGTAAGTAGACTACGCGGGCTCTAAGCCTATAAGGGGCGCGAATACGTTAGCGTAATTACCAATATAGGAAATAAGCCTATAAGGGAACAAGCCTACGCGTTAAAAAAAGCTATATACGATAAGAGCCCCTGCGGGAAACTGCCTATTAATTTACTTAACTAATAACCAAAAACCCGGATCCTAACTAGAAACTTAAAACGGAAAACTAACTTTAGCTAAAGTCTAAAACTAGGTAAGGATTAGTAAAGTAGAAATCGGAAACCTAAAATCATATTTTAGGTAAATAAAACGCTATTACTTTTCGTTTTTTTTTTTTAAAAAACGATGTATAAAACTTGTCGCTTTCTACGTTTATATAAATAGTACTATAGCTATAGGGTCTACTATATATAGTTTAAAATAGACACAACTAACTTACTGCAGCATAAAGATAGTCTTGATAGCGAAGGTAAGTACTATAGGAAAGTGAGGTTAATATACTTACTAAATAAACTATAGTTATACGCTCTTTGCGTATAGAAATCCGGAAGCTTCGTAGTATAGAGTAATAGCATCACGATCATGTTATAAAAAGCTTAGATGCGATTAAAAGACAGCTATATTTTGGCCGAGAACTAAAAGATAGAGGTAATGGAGAAAGTACTTCTATTAATGGTAACAGTTATACCTCCAATAGTCTTCTATATCTAACTAATTATATAATATCGGAACCCTTAATAGAGGGTAAGACGATTTTCAAGTCACTTATAAAAGGGATTAGCAAATATGTTTTTTAGGCCCTGATTTGAGAAGCTTCTTTAAAAGAAAAGGGTAGTAATTAGAAAACTATTCTAGTAAGTGCAGGCATAAAGCAGGTCCTGAGAAAGTACTAATAGTAGATATATAAAAATGAAAATGACTTTAATACTATAAAGAAGAAGCTGTTTCTATATAAAGAGCCCTATAGACCTAGTATACCGGATAAGTTCCTATATAATAGATCCTACAGGCTTAAAGAACTGGAGAAATTCCTATAAGAGAAGCCTAACGAATTTGGCGATAAGTAAAAGTCCTATTACACTTCCTCCTAACCCTTTCCCACTACACTAGTAGAGGTACATAATCCTACTTAGTAAATTGCAATAGATAGAATAAGCGCTAAAGAGTATACACTAGACATTATTCTTTAACTCTTTAATATATAAATCTATAAGCCTACTAATCTTAAACACTACTGGTACTTACTTAGGATGTAAGTGTTTAAGCTTAGAAAGAAACTCGTAGAGTTTAGGGTTATTATTATATATTAGTTATCCTTTATCGGTAATACAGTAAATAAAATCTTCTGCCCATATTGAGGGACTTAAGAGATTATCGTAAATTGTATGGAGCTTAGAAGAGGTTAAGCTAAGAGAGACGAAAGCGCGGGTTTTAGAACGTAGATAGACCACTAGGCATTCTATAGGCGTTCTATAGTTTCTTATTAAATTTCTACTTTATTCTTCCGTATAATATTATACTTATAAAGTCTTACCTACTGAATTACGCTAAATCCTAAGTTCTCCATCATTACTTAATAATCCATCAGCGTTACTCTGGCTCGGTTTATTAATATTAATAGTATTAATTTGCCCTTCTACTGGGTTACTCTAGCTTAATCTGTTAATAGGGTGGCCAGAAGTCCGTAGCTCATTACTATTATTTAAAACTACCGTCTCTTTATCACTATTTTTATTACTATTCTCTTTTTATCCTTAATTATAAGGTGTGAAATATATAACGCTAGGGTGGTATATATAGATCGTCTCCTAAGCTCTTCCTACAGACCTGTAAGAATTATTAGTAATCTAATTTAGGTTTATCTGAGGCATATATATAATAGGACTTATTTAACAAGTATAGAAAAGAACTATATTTTAGCGAGGCTTAGTATCTAGGGAAAAGGTAGCTTAATCTAAGGACATTTAGAGGCAAGGCGAATGCTACTTTTATAATATTTCCTCTACTACTTAGCTAAGCTAAGACCGAGTTTAGAAAGGGAGATTAATATTGCCTAAACGAGGCGAAGTATATTAGCGGCCCCTTTACCCTTTAGCTGGCGCATAATATCCATTGGCTATAATTACTCCTTGCTTAGTATACGCTTTATGCCTAAAAGCGTAAGCTATTAGACTAAATTTAACGGTGCCTATTTGGGTTAGAGGAGGTATTACTAGGGGTAATAATTGGCTGAGCTGTTACTAAATATAAATACCTAACTAAAATATATTATATTAGTGCGGAAGAACTAACGCCCTAGTCTCTAGCTTTGTAAGCAGTATTTAGCTATTATTACTTATTAGATTATAAGTAGTCTTAGTACTCTAGCTTTTGTTAGCATTGATATAAAGAAGCTTATATAAACACCGCACACTTTAGTAGCTAGAGAAGTTTGTATAAATTTGTTAGCCGGAATTATATAAGTTACTCTAAAATTAATATTTCTGCCTAAATCTATATAACGTGGGTAAAAGTAATGCCACTTTCTAAGCGCTGTGCTATGGTTTCTAAGGTATGCAGTATAAGTAAGGAGTTAGGAGATAAAGCTGCCGCGTATTTAGCCACCTCTAATATAACTGAGAAGAAGTTTAGGAATATAGTTTTTACTCTATCTGGAACCGGATAAGGGCTTCTATATACTAGTGTTTAGGGATAGCCCCAATAGTTGATTATTGTTTAAAGTTAATAATCCGGCTAAGCCAAGTTTTACGCCTAGAATTAAATAGGGGATTTATTTAATATTATAAGAAGGGGCTTAGACACTAGATACTAGTAGAGGTATTAGCCCCCTAAATACCTGGAAGCTATAGGCAGTAAAGAGATTATCCTGTAACTGTTAATATAACTTAGTATTACGGCGAAGCAGCTTGCGTAGTTTAATATTTTTAGATTAGAACTATACTTCTAGCGTTAGTTTTATAAGGGTATAAAGGGCGCTATTGCGTAGTTTTTTTTTGCTCTATAACACTTATAATTCTTAATTCTTTTATACTGGCCCTAAGCTCTTACTAGCTATGCTTTCTCTAGTTAAGGACTACTTATAGCCGTTTAATTCTAAATAGGTAGGAATACTATCTTTACCTACCTAAATATCCGGAATGGAAATTTTGTATCCCTATAATACCTAAGAGTATAAGGATATGTATATTTTGGGAATAGACTATACGGAAAGCTATAGTAAGGCTAGCCCTATATATTAAGTTTAGATTATTAATCTTCTTACCCAATAATAGGCTCGTCTGACCCCGCGAATATAGTTGCTAGTATTAAGGACGTTTCTCTAATACCTTTTAATAAGATAGCCGGATAATTATAGATCTTTTAATTATACTAATAGCTAAGTAGGTAATGATAAGGCCTACTTTGCGGATGTTTTTAATAACAGCTTAGATTATAAAAACGAAGACGGACAGCTTATTAGATTCCTAAGAAGACCAAACTAAATTTTAGAAGGCGTAACTGAAAACGGTGCACTTAAATACTAGGTAGAGTGGAAGCTTAGGCTAACGAGTATTAAAGCCGTAAAGAGAAATAAGAATTTAAGGTATTGCTCGGTTCACATTATAGGTAAAGTGGCGGTTTTGTACTAAAAGCCTACTAAAGAGCCTATAACTAACCTAATGTTCTATAAACTTAGATCTTATTATAAAAATAACCTTAGTAAGTTTATTAAGCATATTATAAGGTTCTAAGAGCTTAGAGAGGCGCTTAAAAAGAAAGACAGAAAAACACTTATAGCTTTAGTAGATAAGAGTGGAATATAGAAGGGACTTAGATTAACCCTACGAAACGCTATTAATAAAAGTAGTAAAAAGGAGATTAATGGCAAATCTTCAAAAGCGAAAGAGAAGTAGAGATTACCCCCAAATATATAGAGTGTGGTAGGCTTAGGCCTAAATGATTTAGAAACAAAACTTTCTCTTATAGTACTTTAATAGTTTCTAAACAATCGCTAAGTATTTCTAGTTACTATTAAGCAATTTAATTATTTCCTATATATAACACGCTTTAGTCTTATCTAGCCTACTATTTCTTAGGAATATATCTCATTAATACTAATTTACTCGCAGCCGTCTCTTCTAGCTAGAATCCAATATTGAAAATGCGTATATCTTGCTAGCATAAGCGTACCGCCTTCCTCACTGCGCTTTCAAAAGTGGGAGTCCTATAAACTACAGCAATGTTAGTAAAGGAGAAACCCCGTAAATAGGTACACTTACTAAAGATTGCCATATTACCAGCCTCTGCTAACTATTTATTTTTAACATACTAAGGTAGATCTAACGATCTATCCGTCCTAAATAAGCGATTATATATTGGCGGCGATACTATCTAAAGGTTAGCCGTTAACCCTTGCGTTACGTTCGGAATAAAAAAAGCGATAGTAAAAATCCCTTAGCTATTTATCTTAAGTAAGAGACGTAGGAACTAGCTAGCCTAGGCCTCTTAATCTGTTAAGGAAGGTTAGAAGTAACATAGGTAAGGTATTAAAGTTTTACCTAATATCTCTAAAAACTACACTAATGAAAGTCTGCGTACGCGAGCGCTATAATCTTTATAAGCCTTAAGGAAATACTTAGCTAAGAGCAGATAAGCGGCGATCCTAACTCTACTTGTAATAAAAAGAACTTTATTAAACTTATCTAAACTCTATATTTAACTATACGGGCCATTAACAATTGCAGATAACTGGCTTGGCATTATTATTAGTGTATTACTAAAACCTTTACACCTTTATACCAAGAGGGTAATAGTAGTACCGGCCTTATTAGAGTCTTGCAAATACTATATAATTAAGTATAAATAAGCTTAAAAAAATCCACTAGAGTGGTAAGCAATGTCTAGCAATATAAGATATACGTATTCCCTAGGTATAACTTTCCACGGTTTTTTAAGAGTAATTAACACCTATGTGGCCTGCACAGAGTCTAACTAATATAGAAAACTTTTTATAGTAACTTTATTAGCTAGACCAGAGCTGTAGTTTTAAAAGCATAAATAGATAAGCTAGATTATATAATAAATAAGCTATAACGCAGAGCTAATTAAAAGACAAATTACTAATAGAGTCTTCTTTAACCCGATGTAAACCCATAGCATACCTATAAGTGTAATCGCGGAGACTAAGTGTAATTTAAGGAATACTTTATATATATAGCGCCGGAGATATAATATGGACAGTCTACTAAGTAATATAACAACTAAAATAAGCTAGTATTTTTTTAGTATAAGAGTAAGTATAGTACGGAGTGACGAACTAATATTTCCTAAGCGGAACTGGGAACTACTAAGAAGTTAATAAAACTATATATAAGACCTTAAATTACATAAACGCGGCCTACCTAGCGGTAAAGCAGGCCGTATTGGCTTAGATTTAAATAGACTTTGTTACTAATTAGACTAGTCCTACCACTAAGATATAGCGGGACTATGTTAATGACAAAAAGAGAGCTACAACGTTTTACTAACTCGGCGCGGCCTAAAATTCCGAGAGTGTAGATAACAATATTCGCTATAATATAAAGAAGAATAAGAATCGCTGCAAGTACGCTTATATCGGAGCTTCCTTTTTGGCGCTTGATAACTAACGTGTAATTAAGTCTTTTGTAAAGAAAAGAGAAGATTAACTTGCGGGTGGGTGTATTAATTCGCTATAAGAGCTTCTATAGAGTGAATGCTCCGAATATAGCTCTAAGGGAGATGAGGAAGATTATAATTATTTGTATAATGGTGTTCTATAATGCTAAACTTCCTAGGCAAGATATATGTTATATACCGGTACCTAGATATGTACTTTACTTACGTAATTTAGCCCACGCAGATGGTTTTGAAATATATAAAGACGGATTTTGAAATCTAGAAACCGTTTTCGGGGAAGGCGGGGTTTGCGAATCGGCGATTTGTGATTTTGTAATTAATCTTAAATCCAGTATCCGAGATTACTAATCCCTAATCCTTGAAATCCGATACTTAACTTACTTAGCATCTAGCTTCGCCTTCTTTTCTTAGTATACACACCTTCTAACTAGCCGCTCATTAGTTTACCGCTAAAGCCCTAGCGTTAATTCCTTCTAACGCGCGCAAATAAGGGGGCCACGTCTAAAGTACGCCACTTAGGTGCATCTAACGGACGTCTATTATCTTACTCCCTTCTCATTAGCATTAGGGGAGAATAAGGCATAGCTAAGCGGGAAAGTATTACCAGCGTGCGTAAGCCTTTAAATAGTTAAATTCGTAGTATACGCATTAAGAGCTTATATCTAACAGTTAGCATAAGCTAATAGGCAGCGAGAGTATAATTAAAATCCCAACTAAGTGCCGCAGCTAATTAGAGTAAAAGTTCGAAAGCTATAAAACTGGTATTTATTGGCTTTTATAAAGGAACGATCGACTGCAGAACACTCTCTACAGACCCTTTAACTAGTCCTTATGCGCGCGAGCTGTAATATATCCCCCGACTCCATAGCTAGATCCGCGAGACTAAAATATATAGTCTTAAAAAGCTTAGTATTAGTAGTAAAATCTAAATTTAGTAGTATATAAATGTCTACCATTCTCCTTATAAGCTTATCCACTAACTTTACATTAACTTGTTAACATTTAACCACTACTAAGATTCGAGCTTCACGTATTTTTTCCTCTCTACCCTTAGCTATTCCCGTCACAATGTCTATAGTGTAAAAAATTTTTAAACGCCGCAAAGAAGGAATTAATAGGAAATGTTATAAGCTTATAAGAAGAGTCCCTAATACTAAACTCGCCCTTATTATCGAAAGAAATGGAGTTAAGTATATTTTCCATTCCCACTCCGACGAGAACTGGCCTAAATCTATAGAAGAGATGGTTAGTTTCCTTTAAGTTTTTGCTAGAATATATCTTACTAACTAAAGTGTATAGCAACGCTGTAATCTACGGAACTACTACCCAGCTAACTACCAAACTGTTAATAAGTTTTAAGAAGCTGGAGGGCTCCTTACCGGAGATCCGATAGTAGCCTACCTAGTAATGACAACGTTATAAACCTAAACCTCCTTTAATCCAAGCTTTAACGGCAGTCATATTGGCTTTAATGGGCTTAGTAGAGGCATATAGACTTCTGGGTTTACTAAGAATATACTTAACCAACCCCTTAATAGCTTTCCTATTAGTTCTTATAATAGGGGCAACAATGTTATAAGAGATGACTAGGATCCTGACTAAGAACTAGACGAAGACTTCTTAGAAGATAATAATAACGATAAGGACTTCCCCCATCTTGCGCCTATTAGAGAAAAGGATAAGCAATTCTAAGATATATCTAATTAGCTACCATCTATCTACGCCCTTTAACCCAGTACTAGACAGTTAAGCTATAAAGTTAAAAAAAGGCCTCGCGCTACTGTAGCCGGTTAAAACTAACCTTAGAATATAACCTAGGCTTAGATAGCTAGGGCAGCTTAAGGTATAGCTATATAATAAAGGGCAAGTCCACCTAACTTAAACGGGTCTTTCTCTGCTAGGTCACATCCCACCAGCAGATTTATTAAAAACGCGTAGCGTAGTAGTTGCTCTCCTAGCCATCAGAATAGGGTTTACGCTAAGTCCGCATCACTAATACGGTATATAAATGATGGATTGAATAAAACCCGGTCGTTTAACTCGCTTTAGATAATACTACTACCTCCGACCTTTAAACCTAGCTCTTGTACCTAGCAGTTTTTATTTTAAATAATAGATAGTTATATATAATTAAGTAGGGTCTTTAGTATATTCATATTGTGCTAATTTATTAAAGTTAAACCGTTGTAATTTAAGATTAAATGTCCGTAACTAGTAAAGGACCATTAGGTTCCAGGTAACTGTTATAATATTTTAATATTAGAATTCCGCATTATTTCAGGGATAGCTAAGGACTAGGCGGCTCTTTTATTTTATTTTAGACGATCTAATTATTATTACTAGGTTGGCAATCTGCTTTTATGCTCTATAGTCTTTTATTTTAATACTATTTTATATTTTTTTTCCTATTTATAATTTATTGTTGTCTTTGGTATTAAGTAACTGCAGCCGTCCTTCGTTCTAGTTTCCACCAATACTAATATTACTATTTGGGTCATTAAGCTCCATTAACGGTCCTAAAGTATTTCCTAAAGTATTGTATGTAAAATTGCCCTCAGGTAATGGCGGTAGTAGCGGCAGTAGCGACCCTTACGGCTTTCTGGTTTTAATTATAGCCCTATCTTTTTAAGCCTCGTTCTGCCTTTTATTAATATTGATATTAGTTTAGCTTTCCTAAATAACGCTTTCGTTGTTAGCAGTAGTAGATGCTATAGGGAACGCCTTGCCAATCTAGAAATCTAAGTCCTTTACTAAGTTCTTTGGGCCTGATTCCCACTCTATCTATCCTAGTATAGGCTTAAGCTCCCAATTTAGGAATATTAGCTTCCGTTATTTCCCATATACAATTAGGCGACGGTCCTACTCGTTAACAACCTCCTCTGTATCCTTATCTATATTTCTCGCAAGCGCCAAATAACGTTTCTTTACTATTTCGGTAACACTGTTTGCAAACGTCCCCATATCTGCCGATTCCCCAAAATAGCAACTACCATTCTTAAGGCAGAGATCCTCAAGATTTATAGTCTAGGTCTTAGGCGTAACTAGCTAAAAAATACTAAAGCGGCTAGTATATATATCTCCTGCGCATTCTGTGCACTATTGTACAAATTTAGCTATATATTCCTTATTCTTTGGAACGTCTATCTAACAGCACCTAAAACCGTAAACAAGTTAAATTAAGAAAACTGAGATGTACTTGCCGCCCCTAGACTTTATCTGCCTGATCTCTCTAATATCTATAAGCTAGGCAGTAGTGCTCTCTCTCTATAGCAAACCAGATTTACACACAACAACATTATTATTAGTCTCTTTAGTAATGGTGCAATATCGCTAGGTTCTTTCCTAACCAGCTTATACTCCTAGAGCGCGGCCTACGGCTTTGAGAGTTTCCTAATACGTAATAGCCTAAAGTTCTTCCATCTAGTATGCAAGGTTATTAATCATTTGGGCCTACTAGGAGCCCACGAGTTCTCTACTCTTTAACTGGGCTTAGGTTTTCTTAAGTTTAAATTTAAGGTTAACGATTTTATATTGCAATATTTTTGCTTTATCGGCACTTACCTCCGCCTTAAGGTTAGGATTCGGCAGTTAAACCATTTAGTTATAAAGTTGCTATACTTTAGTCTACAGCTAGGCTAACCTATTCATTAATTAAGTAATCTATTTATCTTTAGCACGGTCCTATATAGTTATTAAATTAGCCTAAACTTCTCTATCTAGGGATTGAATAATAGTTTAGACACTAAAATCCTACATTTATACTCTTCTTATTTAAAGCTTAGATATTAGTTTATCTTTCTCTCTTTTCTAGGCTATAAGTTGGGCTTGTAGTCCGCCATTTTCTACTTTAAAACTTACTCTAAGTTAATTTATTTTAGCCTCTAGCTAGGCTTACGTATTCCTTAATTAAGTAATATATTTATCTTTAGCACGGTCCTACATAGTTAATAAATTAACTTAAACTTTTATATCCTGGGATTAAATGATAGTTTAGACGCTTACTTTGTTTTTTTAGAGCTTAGAGGTTAATTCGTCTTTTTCTATTTTTTAGGTTACTAGCTAGACCTACAGCTTAGAATTTTCTACTTTAAAGAATACGGTCTGCTTAATATATCCCTCCGTTAATTGCCTTTACTTCGCTAATTCTATATTTAAAGCTTCTTTATATCTTGTTATTAACTCTATCTTTTTCTTTAGCAGGAAAATAGTCTCTTATAGGTTTGGCGCACTAACATCTTCATTAGAGTAATAACTTATAAAATTATCAATATCGTTAGAATTTTCAAGTTCACTAATCCGAATTTGCTAATTTTGGATTTTTATCTCCGCTTTCCCCAATTTAGCCTTTTCTTATTAGACATCTTGTGCTACGTCTTAATGGAGTCTTTTAAGATCTCTAACCTTGTTTTATAGCTGCCGATTCTTATCTCTCTCTATAGTTAAGTCCTATTTATACTATCTTCTCGTATCTCCCTTAGAATCTCTCTCTTCCTACAACTCTCCTTTTAGGCTTTTAATCTCAATATATAACTAACGCTTAATATCCTTAAGCTGTTCCACCTTTTAGGCTAATAAGTCTCTTTGCGATATAGCTAGAGGAGCTCTAGGGATATAGTTGGCGTTAGTATACCTATAAAAAGAAGTCAACGTTTCCGGGAAATCGAACTTTAAATTATTAATAAGTATTCAGATTTTAATATCTAACGCCTTACCTATTAGGTGCTACTTTTGAGAAAGCTATAACATAAGTCACGCTTAATATAAAATAAAGTTATTTTAGTGCCTTAAACATAGTCTATAAAGAAGATTAATAGAACAAATAAGGAGGACTGATCCTTAATATAGTCATCCTCAAAAGGTCGGCCACAGCGACGATCGCTAAGTAACTTTACCTTAGAGGTGAACTAAGAAAGCTGTCGTTCTCTATAGAAATGCTTTATTAACTTTAGCACTTACGTAACCTAAGACATAGGTCTACTAATATTATCCCCGCAACTAGGCTTTGCTTACTTAAGAAAATAGATAGCGAGTTCCCTATTAGAATCCTGTTTCTGCAGTTTAAGGGCCTAATCTATACAAAAACCTAGAATAATGGTAAGATTTCCTAGTTTATGCCAAAGAGCTAGATTTAGCTCTTTAATAACGGGTTTTTATTTGCCCTACTCCTTTTTAGGGGCCATAGACGTTATTTTAGGAAAATGACGTATACAAAACGCCTATAGTGTAACATAACCCAACCATCTATCCCCCTTAAATGTTATTAGGGATAGCGGTGTTATCTAGTCCTCTAGATATTCAATATTAAGATTTTTAGGACGAAAATAGACAGCTAAAAAGCCACGCTAGATAGTACGTTTTTAATTAGAGCCTAGGAGTTGTTTAAGGATAGTACAATAAGGTTTAAGATACTTTAAATTTTTAAAACAACTATATAGAGTAGGAATTAAGTAAGGAACTAATAAAATATTCTTAAGAAGCGTATCTCTCTTATAGGAGTCTATAATAGTAGGAAATATTATTTTTAATTATATCTAACTTTTAATGGAAATCTAGTCTCTTTTAGAGATAGTAGGTGCGCAAAGCTCCAGTTTCTGTAACGTAAGGGCATCAATAGTAGAAAATGAGATGTTTAAAGTTTTATGGGGTAGAATAGTTTTACGGCCTAGAATAGTTTTACGGCCTAGAATTTAATTCTAGATAATTAAAATATGCTTAAGAGAATTGAGGATCTTCTGAACATGTATAAGTAAGAGCATATATATAGTTTAGAAATATACCTTATTATACTTTAAACCTAGAAAACGATATAGAGTGCCTAGCTGAATTGGGTAAAAGAGTTCTGGTATATTATTAAGTGCGTAAAATACATCTTAAAAGCGCTTGTTCTTTAACAGCTGCCGTAAATCTTTCTCTTTCGTGGCTATAAGCCGACTCCGCCATCGGTTCTCCAATTTATTATTATTTCTTTAACAATAATATAAGATCTTATAAAATATTTCTCCGTTTAAGAAGGGCTGCTCGTTTCTAAAGGCCTCTATAATATTTATTAAAGCGTTTAAAGAGAGTTCTGGAAATCGCGTTAGACACTTAAGGGGGTATAAATATTAAAACTTACGTTTAGAGTAAAGCTTAATAGTCTATTATTAATTATTTAGATCTGGAACTTGCTTAGCAGCATAGATGCGGTGTAATCTATTAAGGCAATTAACTTGGGTTATAGGAAGGTAGGGAATCTTCGTGGTATCTTCCTTCTAATAAAGTGTATTCTCATTAATACTAGAGACCCTAAGGGTATCCGCGAGTGCGTTATTATCTACAATAGCCTTAATAAAATGTTCCTTAGTTAATCGGTCGCAACTAGTTCTCTTAAAAATATTTTTTAAAACTATAACTTTTTTTTTAGACAGCCCTTAATAATATTTACGCGCCAAAGGATATTCGAAATTAAGTGCTCTAAGGTTAATCTTTACAACCCCTCTAAAACACTGCGCTTTAATAGCTGCGAAGTCTTTATCTAGTGTGTTTATCGCCATTACCTCTTCTTCTAAGTGCAGTATAAGCGGCAAAAAATCTTAAAAGTAGTTATAATATAAGCCTAGTTTATAGAAGATTGGAAGAGGGCGAAACGTCATCCACTACCCTAAAAACCTATATATATCCAAAAGTATAAAAGATTTAGGGTTTAAGGATCCCGGAATTCGGTTTCTTAAATCTAGATTTCGATTTTTCCAATCTAGCATCGCTAAACTAGATCCCGAATTCGTTTTCTAGAAAATCGACTAAGCACTACCTCTAATAGTGTGTCAATTCTCCTATACTTAAGGCGTAGTTTATTGGACTATACTAAGGAAGCGGTTATAGAGAGTAGCTTATACGCCAGAACATAAAACAACTAGTTAACGGTTCGCCAAGCTAAGCGCTTTCAAATCCCCTAGCCCTTATCGATAGTCGCCACTAGTAGAGCACTAACTTGTTCCTATTGGAACAATACAAATACCGGAACCCATCTCTATTTCGGTATATACATCCTACTATACCTTTCTTATATTATCGTTATTATAATAAAGCATCTCTAAGACTAAGAGTATAGTAAGAGAGCATCTTGTTTCACATCTTATAACCAAATCCTATGCTTATTAGGTAATAGGTTAAACATCTACAGAGCATCCTAGTAACACCTATAAGGATGCGGGCTTATTAGAACTAGAAGACTCTAACTATAATCCTAAGTCTAGCTTTAAAGAGGAAACTAGCATTCTAAAGAACGCCGCAGAGCCCTATACGCGCTAATTAAAAAAGAATGCGAATAAGCTAAAGCCAAAGAAAAGGTTTAACTGCATAGTTAAGGGGTATAAGTCCAATTTTTTTAGGTGGTTATCCCTTTTAAGATATATCCAGGATATAATAAAGGCGGAATCGCCGAGTATAGCCTATATTACCTACCTCTGCCGGTTAAAAACTAAACCCTATAAATCCTGTGGAGAGGACTTTAAAGACCTAAAACTACTTAATTAATACCGCAGAGCAAGATACCTAGACCTATAGAAGAAATTAACGGGAATAAAGCCTTAGCTAGCAAAGCCTCGGCTAGTAAAGCCTTAACTAGCAAAGCCTTAACTAGTAAAGCCTTAACTAGTAAAGACTTGGTTATTAAGATATATATACCTAAAACAATTTAGCCTTTTATTTACTGATATTACCTTACTAATTAGCAACACCTGGTCCATCCTTATCCTCTATTTAGCAAAAGCGTCAACTAAGCCTATTAACTACCTTAGACGGTTACGCCACCTATACTAGCGATTAAGTCTATAACATCGCTCCGCAAAAGCTCTACGACCTAGCCTCAATGCTATATAGCAGTCACTACAATTAACCGACAACTCTTAACTATACTTAAGGCGGCTAGAGCGTAAATGATCTTAATATAGTCACTTAAGTTACGAAACGCCCAAAATATAATAATAATCGTAAGTAGATTACTAATATATAATACGCTATAGCTAACCTAATAGTACCCTATAAATCCTTGCCAATTTAAAATACCTAGACCCAGAAATACTTAAATCTAAAAGTATTAAATATACTAGCTTTCCTAACGGATAGTTAATCTACCGCTCACTAGGGGGGACTTAGTTAAGATACTTAGGTCATCCTTAATATAGATATTTATACAATAGACCTAAATAATTCCTCTAGTCTCCCGGAAGAAACTATATTACTATATAGAGAAAATAGGTTATATACAGTCTCTATTACGCCGCAACTTCTTACCAATTTCTTCCTTACAAAGTTTAATCCTTTAGAGAGCGTCCTATTTAAACTTCTATGGAAAAGGAAGTACGGACTTCTAACGATCTATTTAGGCGATAAAAATATAGTGTTATTTTCAAGCGACTTAGGCTTAGAGCTACTAGAGTACTTTTTAAGTTCTACTACGGCGGAAAAACCGCACTAAAGGTTTACCAAAAAGCATATATCTTCTGCCTACCCCAACAATAGCCTAACCCTATTCCTCTAGACCTATACTAATTAAGTTATATAGAGGTGCTTATACTGCCCCAATACTGCTTTATTTTTAAACAAAGACTATAAGGATATCTTTACCCGTAACCAATGTATTATTGCTAACCGTAATATTCTTATCTATCTTAACCTCTTGTTTATACTATATATTGCTTAGTAAAAAATCTGTTGCCATAATCTATAGAGAGTATTACTATTTTAAAGGCCTCTTACTCTAGCTTAGCATTAGAGAAATTCTAAATCCTATACGCCACCTCTTTTATTAATATTGTTTATATATAATAGAGAGCGCCAAACGTCTTTAGCCGCCTAATATTCTAGGGATTTCGCCTAAGGTTTTTAGGGAGATTGGTCTTAGGATTTATAGCTATATAAGGAAGCGCTTATAGGACCGTATAGGAAGCAGATGCCGTTTACTAGCCTTATAGGCTTAATAGTCGACCTATAGATGCTTCTATACGTAAAGCTTTTCCGCTTACTTATATCGTATTTACTCCTTATAGAGTTAATCAAATATGACGAAACTGCCCTAATAACGGTAGCTTAGAAGTTGGTAGGTGAAATATAATAGGAAATAAGTGGTAATGAAAAGAGCTGTGAAAATAATTTTAATGCCTAACCTCCTTATTCCCTTTTTGGAAGGTGGGGTAATCTACTAAGGTAGTACCCCTCCAAGCCCTCCGACTTGTTGCTATTACGTTATTACTACTACTAGCCACTTTAGCCTATCAGAAGTACAAAAGATGCTATAACTCTCTTTTAATTACGTTTATTTAACTCTATTAAGGCAATAATTCCTCGCTGTATATTGCTATAACTTTGTAGTTTAAAGTCTTAGTCCCCCTTACTTAGCTTTTTAAACTATTAACTTGCCGGGCATAAGTGCGTGGAACCTTTTTTTTTGGCCTAAGCTAGCTACTAGATCGGCTGACTAAGTCGTTTTTATAACTCCCGTATAAGGCTTATTACGGCAATTGTACTTAATATAAACTGCTTATACTTCGCCTTAATTTTCGATATAGGGGGTAGGGATATTATGGGGTACCTAACCATTATATATAAGTCTAGCCTACAGTTAAGATAATAATTATAATTAAAGTATTAAGGTGTAGCACGTATATATTGCCTGGTTATATAACTAAGGTTACCGTTTCTCCTATCTACTGTTCCTAGGTGCATTTGCCAATATTTATAGTATAAGTTGCTTTATTACCTAGAAAGGCTATACACCATATTAAAGAGACACCAGTAGTACGTTCTTCGTCTACTACTATTTTGCTAAATCCTATAGGAAAGTCCTAAGGCGTATATTTAGTAATATAGATTAATTTCTAGGCCTAAAAGAGTATAGAACGGACAACCTATAAATATATTAGTATTCTATTCTATTAATTTTAAGAGTATTAAAATTCCTACATCGTTAATAATAATATCCTCCCTAATTATGTCGCTTTTAAATGTATTCTTAATGACCCCTTTTAAGCAAAGAGCGCCTTTAGATTATAAAGTGCGTACAGCCTCGTTTAGATCAGCTAGGAGAAAGAGCGTCCGTCCGATTGTTTATACTTATATACTTTAGGTATCTATCCTTTAATTATTAATCTGCTAATGCCAGTTAGAGAGTAAGGGGCCATTTTAGTAGGGCGTAGTTGAGTTACGTATAACATTGGAGCAATTTTCCAAAAGCTATAGAATTTTAACACAACCCCCCGGTTCTATGAAAGCGTAGGAAGAGATAGCTAGAGGATAAGACGTTGCCGCGGAAGACATATTATGTGATCACTTTTCTTTATCAAATGTAAAGGGACTGCGTATAGCCTCTATGACTTAATAGCGGATAGAGAAAAAAAAAAGGTAAGAGAAGGGAAAAAGGATAAGAAGTAGGACGGAAAGGAAAAGTATTTTCCAAATAAACCTATACTTAAAGTTTTTTAAAGGGAGTAAGGCTACGGGCGCGCTTGCCAAGCCTACCGCTAAGCTCCTAACCGGTTAAGCAGCGAAGTGTACACGTATAACTAGTAATAACTCACCCTAGTAAATACCTCCCTTAAATTAAAATAGGTGCTGATAGCTAATATAAGAATATAATATCCAAATAAAAGTGCGAACTATTAAGAAATAAAGACGTTATTCTTGTCAACTTAACGACGTATCCACAATATAAAGAAAGGAGAGAATATGCAATGACTAATCTTAGGTTAACTAAGAATAGCCACGCACAAATATCTAAATATTTAAGCTGTAAGTTGCCTTTTTTGCATTAAAATAGGCGCCGTGGTTATAAATCTATAACTTAAGTAGCAGTCCTAATGCAGACTTAAAAACAGGTTCGCATAATATAATTGGTATAAGTATTAAGTTCGGAGTCTACCCGAATCAAAAGCATTATATTCTTCACCACTTCGCTAATTTAATTTCTCCAAAAAGATGGAAGCCGATGGGATTAAACTAGAGTTCTAAACATAAAGGTATAAATGATTACCCGCTAGAACGGAGCAAACCTAAATTTGCCTAGTAAACGCCGCAGACTATCACATAGAACACCTTGTTTCGGCATCTCCCCGCCTCTTGATCTAAAAGGGAGATTAGAATTACTCTAACGGTTAGAAGCGTCTTTTACAACGGCGAATACAAAATTACACGAATTATAACTAATTATATGCCCCAAAGCCACTTCATTAACACTATTTCGCTAATACTCCACAGCTGGCCTTAAGGAGAGCACTTTAACTAAACGAAGCTTAGTTCTGGAAAATCTGCTAATATAATAGGTGCTCTTAACTAAACCAGTTATATTCCTATCTACTATTAGGACTCCTCTATTAGTGGCCTGCCTACCTACTTCTAACAATTAGGACAATTAGTACGCAGCTTCCAGTTAAGCCTCCGTGCTTATTTAGTGGCTATCCTCTTTAATATACCCTGCCCTTTAAATTTAGTGCACATAAAGCCAAAAGGGCTAATAGTTATCTTACTACTGCTGCCTCCAGTTCCATAACATTAATATCGTTATTAATATCGGCATCCAAAAACAGTTCCAGACGTTCTTCCGGTGTATATTCAAATATCGCTAAGTATATAGTGTTGGCGAGGTTAAGTAGGTGCGAATGTGGCAAAACCGTAAATAAACCTTTATTAAGTATACAAACCTACTAATACAATTTCATAAATATAAACCCCTGATCCTTTTTAAAATCAGAAAGCATTATCGTAGAAAATGCCTAGTGTATATCTAGTCTAGGGCGATATTTAAGATCTGTTTTAGAATAACGTTGAGTCCTCTATAGACAATTAAAGATATAAAGTATTAAGTTAAGGAATATGCGTGCGAAAGGGTTTAAAGTCTAAAGGTTGAGATTTAAGGTTGGGTAATCTAGTTTAGGATAATAGATAGAGAAAACGAGTAAATTTAGGGCTAGTAGAAGATAGTGTTCCTAAAGTCTTCCAGGAGGTATTAAAGTGTAGTGTTAATCCTCCTGCTTAGTTGGGTAGTAGGGAGAAGGAGCTAAAGCGGTAGAGTATAGTAGATTCTATTTACTTTAATTATAGGTAGGAGGTAGAAATAGATCCTTGTCTTTAGTTTAAAGGAGCCCGGGAGTATAAACAGAATAATTAGTTAAATGTATAGGCTGTTCCTGACCCTCTAAAATGGGATACTAAACTATTTAGAAAGAGTACTCTCTAAATTAAGCGCAAAGTAAAGGAAAGTCAGAATATAGTAACTAAGAGCAAAACGCCCGACGTATATAATCTCTATATATATTTAGAGCAGTTAAGGAGCTAGTATAAGACCATAAAATTAGTTAGCGACTACAACTTCTTCTATCCTAGGTTAGGGAGAGAGATAATTCCCGCGCGTAGACACGAATTAACTATAAAGGGCTGCTCTAGACTTAGAATATAAGGCGAGTTTTACTTTATATATATATGCGTTAGTTGAAACCCAATAATAGAATAGGCTATAGCAA
>Ga0307515_10005013_pt1 | contig 27012 bp, 3 predicted proteins | sample 17_EM_MG_FD_194513 | JGI IMG/M metagenome (GOLD analysis project Ga0307515, IMG submission 194513) | Populus trichocarpa ectomycorrhiza microbial communities from riparian zone in the Pacific Northwest, United States - 17_EM | ecosystem: Host-associated > Plants > Roots > Unclassified | place... | reverse complement strand
TAAAAACACTATAAGGAGCTAGGGTGGGAGAAGAGCAGAGAAATAAAAAATAAAGTAAAGTTTCGCACTAGTAAAGAGCTGGTGATAAGTTACATTATAGAGTACCTTTCCACTAAGGGTTTCCTTAGTGGTTTTAGCCGGAACTCTATAAAAGCTTAGTAGAGGCGAAGTCTTAAAGGACTAAGACCTTAGAAGGGGAGGCAATTATAACGGAATCCCCTAAGAAGTACATATCCGATAAGATGGTAGAAGGTTTTATTTATATCCTATCTATATTCTAGAAGACATAGTTAGATAGGTTAGGGGCGAAAGGTTTTACTAGCGTCTTAGAAGAAATATATAGGAAGCTAATTCCCCTCTAGAGAAGAACTAGCGATTAGTCTCTAAATAGAAGTAATTAAAAGCATTTGTCCTTTAATACGTAAAACTTATTCTACCTTTAACTTACCTTTAACTTACCTTCTACTTACCAGTGACACTGTTAATTAGATAATTATACGTTCTGGTTAGGCTGGCCTCTTACACGGATTATACTTATACTTATGCCTAAACTATAGTAAACTAAATCTGTAGCCCTTTACTTACGGGACATCTCGCAAGTCTATATATAGTCTAATACCTACCTAAGCAGAGACATCTTTATACAACTACCCCACGAACTTAACCTATAACTAGGAACGATTTTATAGGTTATAAAACCTCTTTACGGAGTACCGGAAGCTAGAAACTATTAGTTTAAAATATACTACTAGTATTACATTAATAAGCTTAAAATAGAATAGTTAACCTATAACCCCTGCCTTCTATACAGCCTATTAAACGGCCTTAGTATTATTAGACTTTAAATAGACAATACCCTATTCCTAGCAGACTAGACCTTTATAGATACTAAAGAAACTAAACTATAAAAGGCTAAGTTCTTAGTAAAGCTATAAGAGTAGTTAACTAAGCAGAATCCAATTAAGTTTAATAAAGGCCTAATTATATAAAAGGGCAACCTAATTAAGCTAACTTAGGAACGCTAAGCTTAAAGCCTAAAGCCTGTTATAGTAAAGCCTGCGGACCTTACTAGCTCCTATAGAGAGACCCGTAAAACCGTAAATATAAAGGACTAATACGTTATATAGCGTATAAGAGGCGCCTATATTGCCATAGTATGCCAACCCAAATCTACCTACAATTTTTCCTTTGCGGCCTAGGTAGTAGATCTATAAGAAGAAAATATTAAGCAGCTTAATAAGCGCATTTAGTGGCAAATTGACAATATAGTAAGGGGACTTACGTTTATACCACTAGACCTAAGTTCCTTTAGTTTACTAGTATTTACTGTCACGGCACTGACCTGACGCGTTGTTATGGCTCGTGTACACGTATGCATAAGCACGGACCTGACCCCTGACCGACACGTATATATACCGCCTCACCTCCTATATAGATCCTTACACGACATCGTTTGTCAATAATACACAGTCACCTTATATATCGTACCTTGACAGTCTATACGTACTGTGACATTTACGGACGCCTCCTTTGCTAATAATAAAGACCTATTATTATAAATCGGCTTTATAATCGTACTTACGGACCGTAATTAAAACACAAATATACTATACTAGTCTTTAATTAAGTGTAAATAAGTAACCCGTAGTATACTAGCTTCTAAACTATATATACTAGCTTATAGCTTTAATATAGCAGCCGCAATTAAATTAACAGTCTAGAAGATTCTATAATTAGAGTAGTTACCCCTAGTTTTATACACTAATTTAAAGTCCCTCTATAACTACCTAGTAAAGCTAGGTACGATATAAGAGAAGAGACTTATAGTCGACCTAATATGCTTACATCAGGCCTATAAACGACGTAAGATTATAAAGGTTAAATAGATTAGCGGCGGAAACAACCTAGTAGACGCCATAACTAAGGTAAAGCCGTGTTAAGCCCTTAAAACCCTAATTAACACAAATAAGCTTAACCTAAAAGTTATAAAATAGGTAGAACGGGACTAACGGAGTACTTATAGTACGCCTACGGCCCGTTAAAAGGCCATACGGCTCATTATACGGCCTATTCTACGGACCGTAAGCTATTAGGTAGAAAAACGGTAGAAAGCTATAGTAAACTTATATAACCTGCTAAATTCTGCTATATTCTACTAGGGTAGTTAAATTAACCAATTACGATTTTCTATCCCCAGGATGGAAAATTGCCATTAGCTCGCTTAGCACTAGCGCCTTAGCGGCTCTTAAGATCTAACTTATAACTCGTCTACAGCCCGTCAAAAGGCTGTATGGTTTATTTTACGGACCGTAAGCAGGACTTACGGCTAGCTTAGGGCACCGTTTAGAAGGCAGCCCAAAAGGCACCTTGGGAGATTTCCTATGTATTTTCCTTTATATTTTATGGTTTTATTTTTCAAGTACCGCTAGTGTATAATTATAGCACCTGTTGTACTAACCGCGTGCTTACGCGTTTAGTGTATTAACCACTTACTTACGCATCTAGTGCACTTATAAAGCACTAACTAATTAGGGGAAAGGTGCATTAGTATATAGATCACATAGTCTGCTTTATATAATTAACAGTCACCACTATCTAAAAGAGTATACGATACTATATATATTTCGTGCCCCTAGATATAACTTACTTATATTATTAAATTAATACAAACAGCTATTTATAAAGTTCTTTACTAATATTCTTTAGTTTTAAAAAGATAATCTTATATACGTGGTATAATGGCGTATAATATTGCTTTACTTTTTTAATACTATTATATACCTTAATAGGGACTTCCTTAACCTTAATTACTATTGCCTTTATTTATTATTAAAACTCTATAAATAAAAGGTTCTTTTTTATATTATAGATAATTTAATTAGGGGGTTCTAGGTAGATATTAATCTAGTATAATTAAAGGGTATCCTATACGTTCCTAGCTAATATATCCTTTAAGAAACGTGCCGCTTAAAAGGAGGTTAAAAAGTTAATAACTTAGAGTACTGGCTTGCCGCTAAGATATATAACGTTAATAATAATATAAAAGTTAAAGTTATAGTTATTTTTAAGGGTAAATTTAAATCGGCTAGGGGACTTCTGGTTTATTTAGTAGTAATAGTAGTACTTTATAAGATATTTAATTGCCTTAATTTTAATCTTATAGCCTACTTACTAAAGAACCCTAAGTAATTAGTAAACTAATAGGTAACTAAAATAATAGTATAGTTGGCATAACTTTAACTTAGTTAAATAGCTTTAAGTAACGCTCTTTTCTAGTTATTAAAGGAGCAACTAAGGGTAACCCTACTTGCGTATAATAGGCACCTAATTATCTCCCTATATAAGCATATTCTTAAGGTTATTAAGCTTAACGCCTAATTTATCTATATTTTTAATATAGAATAAAAACGGAGTATTCGCGGGAATAATATAGAAAGTAATATATCCTAAGGGGGTGTAGACCCTAATTATGCTAAAAGAAATTATAGTACCTTTACTAAAATAAATTGTATATTAGCCTACCGTTAATTAGTTAATCTAAATAGAGCTATTAAGCTACTAGAGAGCTTAAACTTAAGGTTCTCCTACTATAAATACTCCTATAGCTCCTATATCCGGTATAATACTATAAAAGACGTTTATTAAGTATCTATTATTAAAGGAAAATATAGAATTCTCCTTTAGCTTATTAAAGAGATCTAATTTTATAATAGAATAGAGCGTAGATTGGTTATTAAGAATAGCAACAGTTTATATACTATTTACCTTACTATATTTAGTAAAGTATTAATTAGGAGAGTAGTTCTTAATTTCTATATTTATAAGGAGCTGTTTAACCTTATTAACCTTAACCTTAAGATCTTTTACGCCTTTATATTAAACTAGGAAGCTTTAAAAGTAGGCTATAGTAACTTTATAATTTCTAATCTTTTTTATACTCTAACGAAACTTATTATATACCTCCTTTTGCTTATTAAAGGAGTATTTAGTTAACTAGTAATTTGGCTTCTTATAAATATAGTACTTTTTTTAATAATTACTTTAAAATAAACCTCTACGAGAACCTCTATAATTGCCTTATAGTTAATATTAATTATACTCTTTACTATATTTCTTACCACAGCCACTATATATTTAGCTAGTCTAGTTATAATTATATTAATTAAAAATACTTAGTTAGGTAAGGTTTTTAGTATAAAACTATTAAGATTTTTATATTTATATTATAGTACCTATAATAGAGCGTAGCTTGGTATATACTCCTTTAAATATATCTATAGGTTTATATAGCGCTAAATTATACTTAGAAATACTATAGTAGGCTAAGTGTAACGGAACCTTGTAGCAAGTACTACGATAGGCTCGTTAATAGGCTAGGTGTGTAGGTGATGCGTAAAGTCAATAACGTAATAATAACTGGTGGAGTGGTTGCCTAATAGATTAACTCTAATTATATTCTGAGAATCACTACAAGAAAAGAACTATCTAGGTAGGGACTAAGGTCCTTTAAATACACGACTATACTCCTATGAAATTCTTCTTATACGTGATGTACGTGAGGTATATAAGGTACGTACGTTCCGTTCGTTCTTTATATTCCTTACGTAGCACATTATATAACTTATACTACTATTCCTCGTCATATAGTTCTACCGGTTCTATTCTGGACCGTACTTATATTAACTAACTAGCTTCTTTTAACTCCTTTCTAAGTAGTTATAATATTATACTTAAAGCATCCGTAATACTATTTCCCTCCTTTTTATCTTTGTCCTTAAAGATTCTAAGCATCTCTAAGTTGTTTACTAGAGGTGTAATATCTATCTAATTAATTTAGTTAATATCGTTACTTATAATACCTAAAGCCTTTTCTTCTTTATACGCGCAACGACGCGCCCGTACTATTGCTGTAATGCTATTACTAGGTGAAATTATGCTATCTCTATATTCTTATTATGCAAAAGAGGGGTTAGTTTATATTGCGCTGGTAAGTCCTTTATTCTAGCAACCCTCTTTTTATTTAGAGTATACTAAAGCGAATATTTGTTTGTCCTGTAACGTTCGCTTTTCCTCTAACGTTAAGTGTGCGCGTCCTATAACTCTTAATAGTTATTAAGTTCCCTAAGTAATTTGTTATAGGGTTTTATGTTTAATCTGCCGCTATAAAGCTTAATAGTAAGTTGTTATAAGCCCTAGCTAAGCTGGAACATTCTCGCAATGCGGAATAGAAAGCCCTAGATGCTTAAATTACGGCGTCTGCTTATCTTCTTCGCCTTAAGAAGGTTTATAAGAAGGTTTGTTTTAAGGAGTAAAAACTTATAAAATAAGGTCTATAGGAACTTAGTAATAAAAGAACGGATTCTCTTCCAATAGTAAAGGAAACAACTCTGAGTAATTCGGCAATCGCTCTTCCTGGGTCCCCCTTAGGTAACTTATTCTTTAGTAATTCTTCTTTAATACTGCCTAACCTATTTTCTTCCGATACTTCTATACCTTTTCTATAGCATTCTTTAAATTCTCTAGTGGTTCCTAGGTAGTCTTATTATAGCCTACCTACTTAACCTTATACTATGTTTTATTGTTAACATCCTTATAACTAATAATCTTTAAAACTTACTATTTGTCTTCCTCTTATCCTCTATACGTGTCTGCTTTGTAAACTAGTAGCTTAACTTTTCCGTATACTGGCTCTAGTATTATAATATGCTATATAGGGTAGATCTTTATTTTGGTTAGTAGGTTTAACTTAAACATAATTAGTGAAATTCTCTAGCTGATTTTAAAAGGTCCTAGCCTAACGTAGTCTAACTTCTTACTTAGTTGTTAACTCTTAAAAATTTTGTGTAGTAGCCATACTTTATCTCCCTCCTTAAGATCTGGTCCCTTAGATCTCTTAGCATTATAGTATTTCTTTATTCTTTGCTATACTACCTTAGCTGTTTCCGTAAGGTTCTTATAAAGATTTATTAATATCTCTATCCTTTACTTAGCTGTGCTACTTGTCTTCTTTACTTAACGTGGCGATAGTAATGTTCTTGGCTTATATCCATAATTCGCCTTAAATAGTGACGTACCCATTTCTTCTTATAATATTGCATTGTATGCAAACTGTATAACTAGTAATAGTAATACCTAATTATTCTGTGCGTAATTAATATAATATCTTAAATACTACTCTAGTGTCTAATTTAATCTTTCTATTTAACCGTCTGTCTGCGGATAATATACGGTGGAAGTTGCTACTCGAACTCCTTACTCCGCTAAGAATACCTCCTAGAATGCTGCTATAAATCTTAGATCCCTATCCAATATGATTTTGCTTAGTACTCTATGTCTTATAAACACTTCTTTAATATAGATTTTAGCGATATCTTCTGCTAATATTTCTTCTATATATGCTATAAAGTATCCCTACTTTGTAAGCTTGTCTACTATTACTAAGATTATATTATAATCTTGTCCAGTAATAGGATCTCTTAACTTTAGTAACTTAATGATAAAGTCCCATAATATGACCTCTTATGGTCTCTCTGGTATTTCAATAGGTTATAGCCCTCCGTATAGCTTATACCTTGTTAGTTTATTTCTTTAGCAATCTAGACACTCCTTAGTGACCTTTCTAGCTATCCTCCAGATTCCGTTAATAATGTACTCCTCCTAAAGTCTCGACACTAAGCCTATAGCTCCATTATGTCCTTAAGTTAATCCTTTATAGAAATCTTCTATAAATTACTCTGCTATGCTTCTTAGGATATACTTCGCTTCTTAGTTTTCGTATATATCCGTTTATAGATCTTCTAGCTATGCTTTTAGAATTCTTTATACCTAAAAGCTTTTTAGTAACTTATGAATTTTCTCTAACTCTTCCTAAGTTATTATAATTCTTAGATAATTGTACCTAATTAATCTATCTATATCCTTTCGCAATAAAGCCCCTAATGGCTTTTTATTATTTTATAGTTTAGCCTTTTGACTTAGAGCATCTGCTCTCGTGTTGTCCGTACCCTTAGTGTGCTAAATCTTGAAATGGTATTCTATAAGCATCTCTACCCATTTAACCTATCTTTAGTTAAGTTTCTTTATTATTAGGAATCCTGTTAGGTTTTTATAATCCGTTTTAACTATAAATGGTTTCTCTGTGCCTTGTAAGAATACTCTCTATTTCTTTAGTACTGTAACTATACCTAATAACTCCTTATTGTAGATGTTATAGTTTAGTTCCGGTGGTGTTATTTTCCGATTATAATATGCTACTAGGTGCTATCTATCTGGATGCTTTTGTATAAAGTATACCCCTAGTGTAAAGTTTAATGCATTTGTCTTAACAACTATCTCTAGTCCTAGTTAATAGATCTTAAGAATTGGCTCCTGGGTAAACAACCTTTTGACTTCTTTAAACAGTTCTTATTATTCTTCTCCCTATACCTATAGTTCCTCTTTCTTTATTAACCGCGTAAATAGCTTAATGTTCTTTAACTATTGCGCTATAAACCTTCTATAGTAATTGCAAAACCCTAGGAACGATCTTAACTACGTGACGTTCTCTAGTTCTTACTAATTTACTATAGCCTCGATCTTCTTTAGATCTATGCTAAGTTAGCCTAGTTTAATAATAAATTTAATAAAATCTGTCTTCCTAGTGAAGAACTCGCATTTCTTAATTGCTACTAGCATCTGTTCTTCTTATAGTCTCTTTAAAACCCATTTAATGTATTCCCTATATTCTTCCTTAGTTATTAAGTAGATAATAATATTGTTAAGGTATACTATAATAAATTTATCTAAGTGTTCTCCTAATATATTGTTAATTCGCTTCTAAAACGTTGCTAGTGCATTTATAAGCCTAAATTGCATAACTAATGGTTTATATAGTCCTTCCTTTAACCTAAAGGCTGCCTTCTATTTGTTACCTTTCTTAATTCTAATCTAATAGTACGCCTATCTTAGATCTATCTTTGTAAAGATTTACGCGTTGCCTATTCTGTCTTAGATTTCGCTAATTAAGGGTAAAGGATACCTATCCTTCCTAGTAATTCTGTTTAACTGTTTATAGTTAATATACAGCCTTAGCTTGCCATTCTCCTTTAGGATGAATAGTACTAGATAACCCGCTAATAATTGCGATGGTCTAATATATCCCTTTTATAAGTTCTCCTAGATAAACTCTTTTAATACTCTACCTTCTTCTTTAGTAAGCTTATAGATTAGAAAGAACCTTAGACTTATTCCTAGTTCTAATTCTATTTTATAGTCCTATGCTATATACTCTAACAGCTTTTTACTTTTTGGTGACTATAGTTTCTTACCGTACTTATAGTATCTCTTTAGTACATAGCTTAGTCCTTTCTCTGTTTCCTCGTAGGTCGCTCCTACTTAGTACTATACCATCTTAGCTTATTATCGCATCTTACAGCGTTAAGTATCTCTAATATTAACCTGACCTATAACCCAATCGATCTTTAGATTGTATTCCTGTAACTAAGGTATCTCTAGTATTGCCTCGTCCTTTCCTAATAGTAGGATATTAAAAGATATTTAAATCTGTCTTTTTTTAATAGTTAACTAAATAGGTCCTGTTTTAAGATTAATAATGCCGTCTCCATAGGCTATCGGATCTCCTAAAATTGTTACTAATGAATATAGGTGCTCCTTTCTCCTATATGGTAGTCCTATTCTTTTAACTGCTGCTAGTAAGATATGGTTCCTTATTACTCCACTATCTATTAATGCTTTAAACTGTTAATCTTGCTATTTAACTTATAAATTTAAGTGTCTTCCTTAAATTCCTTTAAGGGTCTAAGGTTCTACTACTGGTTCCCTCTGGTCCTATAGGCCTCTACTTTTCCCAACTATTAGCTACTAGATCCTGTTTATACTTAGTCTAACTTAAGCTAATACTTAGTTCGCTTTTTATCTTTAATGTACTATAGATAGGTGTTCTCTAGATATTCCCACCATTGTCGTCCATCTAGGTATTCTTCTGTAAGGAATCTTCCTGGTTAAAGTATTAAGTCCCCTTATTCTTAAACTTCTACTAAGTACTAACTATATATATACTTAGCATTTCGGTATTTTACCTCGTCTATTATCTAATATATCCTTATTAGATACTTCCAATTTTTGTCCTTAGGTGCTTTATGTATATTACACGCATTATCTACGCATGCTATCTAAGATAGTGTGTAATATACTTAGTGTCTTAGGTTAACTCTTAGCTCGTCTTTATTCTTAAGTTTAAACCTTTCTTATGTTAATCTAAGCGTCGCGACTTTATTTATAGGTACTAAGATTTGTCTTTCGCTTCTCTAGTCCTCTAATTACTTCTCTAAATCCTTTGACGTTATAATTAAGGCTCCTTTAATATAAGTTATAGCCTTTTCCGTAATCGGGTGGTCTTAAATAACTTTTTCATCCAGCTATATATAGAAATCTTCCTACTTATCGTTATGTCGCTGCCTATACCACTTTTAGTATAGCTGCTTAAGTGTATACGCTCTGTCCATAAGGAAGTATCTTCTTATTACTGCGTTGTAATAGCCCTTTATATATCGTTCTTCGAATCTAGTTAGAATCCCTAGATCCTCTTCTTGTTTTAGTTTAGTAAGCCACTTAGCTCTTAGTGTACCCGCTTTTAGCCTATTAGTGATTCTCCGTACTGGCGCTCTGTCCCTTATATAACTTAGTAAACTAGATCTTTAATCCTGTTTCTGCTCTTACTATAAAGTAATTCTTGCTTTAAATTCCTTTATAGTTTCTTTTCTTTCGCGTCTTACGAGTGGATCCTTAAAGTCTTTATACTTCTTAATCTTGGTATTAGCTTTTCGATCTTTAGGCTAAACACTATATTTAACTAGTAAGTCCTCTAGGTCTATATGTTTATCTCCTAGTCTAACTACTACCTAGATTATAGATTCTCTAATTTATAAAGAAGCTCCTTACTTCTTATCTATAGGTGCCCTTATTTATACTCCAAATTCTTAGTCCCTTAGATTCTTTAATCCTAAGCTCGCTTCTAACTTAAGCTTAGCTCCCGCCTTAGTCTAATTAGGCGTCCGTAGTATTCTTATCTCGTCTTAAAAGTCTTAAATCTTATCTATCTCGTCTTAAGAATTTAATGCCTATAGGAAACTCTATTCTAAGCTTATTCGTATATTCCTGAACTAAGCTATTACCCTACTCTATTAGTTTTCGTCTATTGTGGGTCCTTAGGTATACCTTATCTCGTCTTAAGAATCTTGGTTATCTCTTATCTCGTCTTAAGAATCTTAAGCCTTTAGCCTTTTGCCTTTATTAAGTGGTAAATTAGCACTAGCAGTTGTCTGCTTGCTTAGTCTTTATAAGACGCTCTTCTTACTATCTTATAAAGCGATGGATGCCGTATCTAACGGTGTTATAATACCCGTTACTAAACCTTGCTCTATAGCGGTCTTAGTCTTTACTTCTAATGCTAATGTCTTAAGATCTTCTTTCTTAATATCGCTGAATGGATTTTTCCTAAAGTCCCTTTCCAAATACTGCCTTATTAACACTGTACTGAAAGTTGCTATTAGATCTTCGTCGCATTTGTAAAGCCTATCTTACTCTTTATAGTCTTGGGTGGCTCTTAGTTTCTCTAAACTAGGTTCCTATAGCTAATAGCTTGCGCCGTACTTAGCGTCTTTATAAATTTGGCACGCGTTATTATAGTAAAACGTAAAGTGGTTAATTAAACAATCCTTTATTCCTTATAGTGTATTATCGTCCCTCTGTACGTGTATACCGTCTGCTAGTCTAGTTCCCTTTATTATATAGTAACTCTAACCATCTTTGCAATCTCTGGCGAAATAACCCTATTTTCCGCAATTTATATAAGCTCCCTCTTTAAACCATCTTTCTTGTTATAGAGTCCGCCTAAATATCTTCTGCTGCTAAAATCCCTGATTTAGCCTTTGCTCCTTAAATCTTTAATTACTTAATCCTTATCCTCTTGGTTTCTATAGTGTCTTACTCTATTTCTTATAGGCTTCTTTAGTACTACTTAGGTCCATTAGCTCTGCGCCATACTATATTTTCTAACTTAGCTTTAGTTAATGCGTACTCTGCGCCTTATACAACTATAAAACTCTATCTTAACCTCTTTTAATCTGTTCCCTTTAGTAGATCCTATTATTAATCTTTATCGCTTAATCTATTAACTCCTTTAGGGTGTCCGCATTTTCTATTAGAATAATTACGTCCTAGACTTTAGCCTTAAGTCCCTATTTATACTGTACTATAAGCGCCTTATTATTCCACTTAACTTATATTACTAGTGTTTGGAACTGCGTTGTATACTTAATAGCTAAGGTTTGTTGCGTAATGTCTTAAAGCTTTCTTTCCGCTGTAGTTATTGCCTCTAGGTTTCTAAACATCTATATAAGTCGCTCTACAAATCTATTTTAGCTTAAGAACATAAACCGTACTTCTTAGTTCGTCGTTATTATTCCATTTACTTATATCTCTGTAAGGTAAGGCTTAAACCATTTAAGTGCTCTTCCTAACAAGAATAATCCTGCATACGCTATTTAATCCATAGGTGTTACCAGCTTTACTCCCTCTTGCGTAACCTTAAAATGCATTTACGTAAGAAATCCTTTGAGCTTTAATCTCTCTCCTAAGAATCTTTTAATTGATAGTAACTTAACCTTTGCTACTCCTATCCTATTAATCCTTTATTTAAGTGCCGTATTATTTTCTATTAACTGGTTAACTATTTCCTATAGTTGTCCGACCGTTACAGGTTGTTATAAGTCAGTATCTGCTATACTGGTGTTACCTCCTAACCTTAAAGTAGTTGCCGCCGTCAATAGCGTTGTGGTAGCTGCTTTTAGTGGCATATTATTCGACTTTTAATACTATAACTAGGTAGTAATTGTGTAATGGAACCTTATAGTAAGTACTACGGTGGGTTCGTTATTGGGCTAGGTATATAGGTAATGCGTAAAGTTAACAACGTAATAATAACTGGTGGAGTGGTTGCCCAACAGATTAACTCTAATTATATTCTGAGAATTACTACAAGGAAGGAACTATCTAGGTAGGGACTAAGGGTCCTTAAATACATAACTGTACTCCTATGAAATCCTTCTTGTATATGATGTACGTAATGTATATAATGTACGTGACGTTCCTCCCATACCTCGCGTTCCTTACATATTATATTATGTGACCTCAGTTACTATTCCTCGTTATATAGTTCTACCGGTTCTATCCTAGACCGTACCTGTATTAACTAACTAGCTTCTTCTAACTCCTCTCTAAGTAGTCGTAACATTGTACTTAAAGCGTCTGTAACATTATAGGTTGTTATAAGTTAGTGTCTACTATACTAGTGTCGTTACCTAATCTCGAAGTAGTTACCGCCGTTAATGGCGTTATAGTGGCTGCTTTTAGTAGCATATTATTTAACTTATTAAAACCGTAACTAGGTAGTAATTATATAACGGAACCTTGTAGCGAGTATTACAGTGGGTCTTATTAATAGGCTAGGTGTATAGGTATTGTAAGTAAGTTAATAACGTAATAATAACTAGTAGAGTGGTTGCCTAATAGATTAACTCTAATTATATTCTAAGAATTACTATAAGGAAGGAACTATCTAGGTAGGGACTAAGGGTCCTTAAATACACAACCGTACTTCTATGAAATCCTTCTTATACGTAATGTACGTGATATATGTAATGTACGTAACGTTCCTCCTATACCTCGCGTTCCTTACGTATTACATTATATAACCTTAGTTACCATTCCTTATTATATAGTTCTACTAGTTCCATCTTAGACCGTGCCTATATTAACTAACTAGCTTCTTCCGACTCTTCTCCAAGTAGTCGTAATATTGTACTTAAAGCGTCCGTAACACAAAGACGCCCTTTTTAAGTAGTCCATTAATCTCTTTGCGTCGTAAGTCCGTAAAAGAGGTTTCCTATACTAGAACTAATATATCTATAGGCGGAGATTGCCTTACGGATATACCTACGGAGGTTAGGTAATTCTCCATTATAGGGTTCTTACGGGGGCGTCCTCGGCCACGCTTTATAGTAGGTTTAGTAGGTTTAATATATTTCTAGGGAACCTCTAGGGTAGGCAAGGGTGCTTCTAGTTTATTTAATTCGGCGGGTATTTCTAGTTTACCTAATTTAGCGGGTACTTCTGGTTCGTCTAGCTCGACATTATAGGTATTTTTAGACCGAAAATAGGGTCTTACGGACGTGCTTCTAAAGCTAGTTGGCCCGCTAGGAAGCTATACACAGCACATCTCGTTTTCTACAACTAGTAAACAATAGGGTCCATTCTAGCTACCGCTTTCACACTATATAAGGACTTTAGAGTTAAGCGGAAGGTTATATACTAAGGTTGTATTAGGTTCGTTACGGTAGTACAGGGCGTTATTAACAGTTTGTTTAGCCTGTAATTTAACTATTTCGGCTATCGCCTTCCGTATTATAGCTACTTATTCCGTAATAGACGGGGTAAGAGGGCCTAGGTTGCTTATTCTTAAGTAGGCTCTATAAACCAAGAGGGTTGGTACTAGTCCGTTAGGGCTAGCGGTATTATTAATAGCTTTTACGGCTATCTATAAAGCTAGTTCCTTTTAGATGTCCTTATATTCGTCTATAATAATCTAGTAAGCTCTCTGTAAGGCTAGGTAAGCTCGCTTAATAAGCCTAATGGACCAATACGCCTTAATTAGGACAGCTTTTATTAATATAGCCATAGCCGTAGTATACTGCTGGAATTCCTTACTAATAAAGTTCCTACTAGCGTTGTAGGTAATATACTTAGGAGGTCCAAGGTATATATTAATCCAATAGGTCCGTAAAATATTCTAAGTGTATTTTATAGATATATTTTATAACCAATAGGTAGCTTAGTAGTAGGTTACCTTGTCAATTATATATAATACTAGGCTGCCGTTAATGTATATAATATCTACGTACACTAAGTAGTTAAAATTAAGATCTTTATAAAGGGTAAACTTAAATCGGCCTAGGGAACGTCCGTATTTCTAATAGAAGGAGCAGTATTTAGTTAGGTAGTTAACTACCTTCTTATTAACGTCGTTATGTCCAAAGCGTTCAAGGACTCTATACAGCTTTTCGGCTAACAGGTGGCCGAAACAGCAGTATAGGCGGTAGATCTTAGTACTGGTAAGGTAGCACGGGTTATAGTTAAAAAATTCCTAAATATAGGTCCGTAAAGTCTCTCCCTATATAAGGAACGGGTGTCCGAATTATTATATAATTAGTAAAGTAATATACTTACTTCCTAGGGCAGTTACGGGGCCGATTAAGGTGTCTGTAACATTATTATAGTAAACCTATAACCTATCCATATCTACAAAATAAAGTAGGAAGGGGGTGTCCGCTTTTACTATATAGAAGTTAACTAGGCTAATTAGAGTCTTAACTTTAACTAATCTAATTAATGCGGTTAAGCCGATGCCGAATTAGATATTTATAGCCCTAGTTTACGTAATATTAATATCCGTATTGTTATTTATAGTAGTTCTATATACAAGGTATTGTCCATAACCTATAGTAGACTTCTTAGAGGCACCTATATTAATTATAACACCGTAGAATTCCTTAGGGGTATAGCGTTTTGTAGTAATATATATAAATAGGTCCTACTTATAATCTATAACGTCCGTAACGGGGGTACTTATAAAATAGTTTTCGGGTATAACTAAGTATAGGAAGGAACGGTCGGCTAATATAGTCATAATATTAAAGGCTTAGCTGTCCATAAAAGGTCTAAAAGTGGTTAAAAATGTCTCTAAGGTCTCTTATTCCTAAACATTTAAGTTAAAGTTAATTATAAGGGCTTCTATTAACTTATTAGGGGGCTCTTCTACTTCCTTTCCTTCGTATTCTAAAATAAACTAATTAATATAGCTATTAAGTCTCTTCTTAAACTTATTACATTCTTCCTAGGTATACCTTATAGACTAATATTCTTCCTTACCGCACACAAAGCACTTCTGGCTGGTTTATCTATAGGGGTATATTTTTATACGGGGGTTGCTATAAGGGTTACGGGTAGGACTTAGTTAGTATAGGTGCTGCTAGCAGTAGCGGCGGTCCGTAAAGTGGACATCTAAGTCTATTTATAAATATTAAATATCCGTAATAAAGGCTTAAGTGCTGCCTAGTGGGTTTAAGACTTTATAAGTTATAATAGAGGAGCGTAGATTATTAATAAGGCTAGCTAAGGTATCTATAGGCTTATAGTAGGCGTACTTATAGGGCTCTACTTCCTAGTAGGCTGTAATAAGTTTATTATGCAGGAAGTTATTTATTTAAAGCTTAGCGTTAAGGCCGTACTATAGGTGCCGGAGGTCTTTAATAAGAATTTATAGGCACTCTATAGTCGATTTTTTAGTATTCTTATTAATTACGGCTATAGCTTAGTTGTATTCTATTAGGTAAGGATATTACGCTTATATTCTGGTCCTTTAAAGTAGTTATAGGTAGCTTCGCATAGCTTATTAAAGGGAACACTAAGGGGGTTACTCTTAAGGTTAGTATAGTAGTAGTTAAGTGCTAGGCCGCGTAGTATGGTAGAGTAGGCTTGGCTAAACTCCTATTTAAAAATATCAGCCTTCTAATAAAAGTCCGTAAAGATAGTTAGTTTAAAATTAAAATTATTATTTTCACTGCTATATTTAGATTTATTAGTATAGAGCTTGGCTAGGTTAGCTAGCTCCTTACTATAGGTCTTTACTTAGGTAGGTTACGGATCTATAACTTACAGATCTATAGCTTACGGATATATAGCTTACGGATATGTAGTTTACGGATATATAGCTTGCGGATCTGTAACTTAAATAATAGGGGTAATTTGGTCCGTATTTTAGTTTATAGGTGTCACGGAACCCCACCGCAGGGGCCTCTATAGGAGAGCCCCGTGCTCTCGCGTACACCTCGCGTATAGCTTATATTAGCTACACGTAGGTATATCACCTCCTTACGCCCTCGACCCTTACGATCGATCGCGCAACGTCTTATAGACTCCTCGAATACATACGCTTTGTAGCCACTGCCCCCGTCCCGTGACAATAGGGGTATTATAGTCTATAGCTTAAGAGTAGGGTATATTTTGGCTAGTAAGGTTAGCTCTAAAGCTACTTAGGTTTATAGGGTGAATTTAGTTAAGTAGGTTAGGTATGAGACCGGCGATTTTATTAAGTTTAGAAGAAGTAAAAAGTTCTTTAGTAGCTTTAACCTAGTCTAGGATTTCCTCTTTAGTCTATTCTGTTTAGTCTTTCTTATATATTATATTATATAAAGACTATATAATAGTGACTTATTTATCCCTTTTAACCTATATACCTTAGTTACATAAAAGGGTTCGTAGTTTACGGATAGTAATAGGATTATAGGCCTTAAAAATAGCTTCCGTGAAGTCTATAAAGTCTTTTTGGTATTGCTCCTATAGGTTGTTATTTATAAGCTTAAAGTGTTTATATTTAAGGATTTTAAAACTAATGTAGTCGTTAACGTCGTTTGTAGACGTAACGTTAACTCCTTATCTCTACTTCTTTTAACCTTTACTAACTTACTTACTAATATCTGCTATACTGTATAGTATATAGTAGGTAGAAGAGGTCTTATAATGGTCCGTAAAGGTAGTTAATGTCCGTAGTAGTTCGTAGAAGGGTAAAAGGTCTCCATAAGGGGTCTAAAAGAGGTTTAAGGTATTGGGGGAGGGTAGGGGTTTCTGTATAGGTCTATATTTATATTTATAACTTTTAATAAACCGTATTAAGACTTAAATAAGTATATAGAGTTAGAGATAAGTCCGTAATCCCCGACTTCCGACCTTTTAATAGGTTGTACTAGAAGTCTAAACAGGTAGTCACTATTAAGTATCGCTTAGGGGAGGTATTAAGTAATTGCTAATCTATGCGCGCTTACTAATCAGTGTTTGTACCAATTTAATAGCATAAGTAAGTTAGATCCTGGGGCACGAAATACGCATAGTATTGTATACTCGTTTAGATAGTGGTGACTGTCAATTCTATTAAGGTAGACTACATAGTCTATATACTGACGCGCCTCCCCCCTAATTAGTCAGTACGTAGGTAGTTAGTACACAAACGTATAAATACGCGTTTATACACCAGGTGCTGTAATTATATACCTATTTATTATTACCTTAAATTTATTTAAGGCGCGCTTAAATAGCTTAATATTATAGTTATATACATGTAGCATTAAAATCGTCTTATTAGTATACTACGAGAAGGAGACCTTATATATAGTTTTAGGGTTTATTTGTAACGGAACCTTATAGCAAGTACTACGATGGGCTCGTTATTGGGCTAGGTGTGTAGGTATTGCAAGTAAGTTAACAACGTAATAATAACTAGTGGAGTGGTTGCCTAACAGATTAACTCTAATTGTATTCTAAGAATTACTATAAGGAAAGAACTATCTAGAGTAGGGACTGTGGTCCTTTAAATATATAACTATACTTTTAGGAAACCCTCCTTATACGTGAGGTACGTGTTATATATAAGGTACGTAAGTTCCTCCTACTCCTCTCGTTCCTTACGTAGCACGTTATATGACTTACTTACTATTCCTTATTATATGGTTCCACTGGCTCTATACTAGACCGTGCTTATATTAACTAACTAGCTTCTTCTAACTCTTCTCTAAGTAGTTATAATATTGTACTTAAAGCGTTCGTAATACCATCTCCCTCCTTCTTATCTTTGTCCTTAAAGATTTCAAGTATCTCTAAGTCGTTTACTAGAGGTATAATATCCGTTTAATTAATCTGGTTAATATTGTTACTTATTATACCTAAAGTATCTTCTTCTTTATACGCGCAATGTTGTATACATACTATTGCTGCTATATTATCGCTAGGTGAAATAATACTATCTCCATATTCTCGTTATACGAAAGAGGGGTTAGTCTATATCGCGTTAGCGAGCCCTTTATCTTAGCAACCTTCCTCTTACTTAAAGTGCACTAAAGCGAATATTCGTTTATCCTATAACGTTCGCTTTTCTACTAATGCTAAGTATACGCGTCCTATAACTCTTAATAGTCTTTAAGTTCCCTAAGTAATTTATTATAAGGTCTTATATTTAATCCGCTACTGCTTATCTTAATAGTAAGCTAACTTACGCTCTTGCTAAGTTGGAACGTTCTTAAAATATAGAGTAGAAGGCTTTAGAGGCCCGTATTACTATATCTGCTCGTCTCCTCTATCTTAAGAAAGTTTGTAAAAAGGTTCGTTTTAAGGAGTAGAAACTTATAAAATAAGGTTTACTAGAACTTAGCGATAAAAAAACGGATTCTCTTTAATTAGTAAAGGAAATAACTCTGAGTAGTTTGGTAGTCGCTCCTCCTAGGTCCCCCTTAGGTGACTTATTCTTTAGCGATCTTCCCTTATTAATATTGCCTAACCTATTCTCTTTTAATACTCCTATACCTTTCCTATAGCATTCTTTAAATTCTCTAGTAGTTCCTAGGTAGTCTTATTATAGCCTATCTACTTAACCTTATACTATATTTTATTATTAACGTCCTTATAACTAACGATCTTTAAAACTTATTATTTGTCCTCTTCTTATCCTCTATACGTATCTGCTTTGTAAACTAGTGGCTTAATATTCCTATATACTGGCTCTAGTATTATAATATACTATATAGGGTAGATTTTTATCTTGGCTAGTAGGTTTAACTTAAATATAACTAGTGAAATTCTTTACGTAATTTTAAAAGGTCCTAGTCTGACGTGGTCTAACTTCTTACTTAGTTATTAACTCTTGAAATTTTTGTGTAGTAGCTATACTTTATCTTCCTCCTTAAGATCTGGTCCCTTAGATCTCTTAGCGTTATAGTATTTCTTTATTCTCTGCTATATTACCTTAGCTATTTCTATAAGGTTTTTATAAAGATTTATTAATGTCTCTATCCTTTACTTAGCTGTACTACTTATCTTCTTTACTTAATATAGCGATAATAATGTTCTTGGCTTATATCTATAATTCGCCTTAAATAGTAACGTACCTATTTCTTTTTATAGTGTTGCGTTATATGCAAACTATATAACTAGTAATAGTAATACCTAATTATTCTGTATATAATTAATATAATGCCTTAGATACTGCTCTAGTATCTAATTTAATCTTTCCGTTTAACCGTCTGTCTACAGATAATATATGGTAGAAGTTGCTACTTAAACTCCTTATTCCGCTAAAAATACCTCCTAAAATGCTACTATAAATCTTAGATCTCTATCCAATATAATTTTACTTAGTACTCTATATCTTATAAACACTTCTTTAATATAGATTCTAGCAATATCTTCTATTAATATCTCTTCTGTATATACTATAAAGTATCCCTACTTTATAAGCTTATCTACTATTACTAAGATTGCGTTATAATCTTGTCCGGTAATAGGATTTCTTAATTTTAATAACTTAATAATAAAGTCCTATAATATAACCTCCTATAGTCTCTCTAGTATTTTAATAGGTTATAGCCCTCTATATAGCTTATACCTTATTAGTTTATTCCTTTAGCAATCTAAATATTCTTTTATAACCTTTTATGCTAGGTTCTAAATTTTATTAATAATATACTCCTCCTAGAGTCTTAATACTAAGCCTATAGCTCTATTATGTCCTTAAGTTAGTCCCTTATAGAAATCTTCTATAAATTACTCTGCTATACTTCTTAGGATGTACTTTACTTCTCAATTTTTGTATATATCCGTCTATAGATCTTTTAGCTATGCTTCTAGAATTCTCTATGCCTAAAAGCTTTCTGGTAATTTATAAATCTTCTCTAGTTCTTTCTAAGTTATTATAATTTTTGGATAATTGTACCTAATTAACCTATCTATATCTTTTTGTAATAAAGCCCCTAATGGCTTTTTATTATTTTATAGTTTAGCCTTTTAACTTAGAGCATCTGCTCTTATATTATCTATACCCTTAGTATACTAAATCTTAAAATGGTATTCTATAAGCATCTCTGCCTATCTAACCTATCTTTAGTTAAGTTCCTTTATTATTAAGAATCCTATTAGGTTCTTATAATCCGTCTTAACTATAAATAGTTTTTCTGTGCCTTATAAGAATGCTCTTTATTCCTTTAATGCTATAACTATACCTAATAACTCCTTATTATAGATATTATAGTTTAACTCTGGTAGTATTATCTTTCAACTATAGTATGCTATTAGGTACTATCTATCTGGATGCTTTTATATAAAGTATGCCCCTAGTGTAAAGTCTAATGTATCTATTTCTATAACCGTCTCTAGTCTTAGTTAATAGATTTTAAGAACTAGCTCCTAGGTAAACAACCTCTTAACTTCCTTAAATAGTTCTTATTGTTCCTTTCCCTATACCTATAGTTCTTCTTTCTTAGTTAACCGCGTAAATGGTTTAATATCTTTTAACTATTACGCTATAAACCTTCTACAGTAATTGCAAAACCCTAGGAATAATCTTAACTATATAACGTTCTCTAGTTTTTGCCAATTTACTATAGCCTCAATCTTCTTTAGATCTATGCTAAGTTGGCTTAGTTTAATAATAAATCTAATAAAATTGGTCTTTTTAGTAAAGAACTCGTATTTTTTAATTGCTACTAGCATCTATTCCTCTTATAGTCTCTTTAAGACCTATTTAACGTATTCTCTATGTTCTTCCTTAGTTATTAAGTAGATAATATTATTATTAAGATATACTATAATAAATTTATCTAAGTATTCTCCTAATACATTATTAATCCGCTTCTAAAACGTTGCTAGTGCGTTTATAAGCCTGAATTACATAACTAATGGCTTATATAGTCCTTCCTTTAACCTAAAGGCTGCCTTCCATTTATCGCCTTCTTTAATTCTGATTTAATAGTACGCCTATCTTAGATCTATCTTCGTAAAGATTTACGCATTACCTATTCTATTTTAGATCTCGCTAATTAAGGGTAAAGGATACCTATCTTTTCTAGTAATGCTGTTTAACTGTCTATAGTTAATATACAGCCTTAGCTTGCCATTTTTCTTTGGTATAAATAGTACTGGATAACCCGCTAATAATTGCGATGGTCTAATATATCCCTTTTATAAGTTTTCCTAGATAAACTCTTTTAATGCTTTACCTTCTTCTTTAGTAAGCTTATAGATTAGAAAAAACCTTAAACTTATTCCTAGTTCCAATTCTATCTTATAGTCCTATACTATATACTCTAACAGCTTCTTACTTTTTAGTAACTATAGTTTTTTACCGTACTTATGGTATCTCTTTAGTATATAGCTTAGCCCTTTTTCTGTTTCTTTATAGGTCGCTCCTACTTAGTACCATACTATCTTAGCTTATTGTTATATCTTGCGGCGTTAAGTATCTTTGATATTAACCTAACCTGTAATTTAATTAATCTTTAGATTATATTTCTGTAACTAAGGCATTCCTAATACTGCCTTATTATTCCCTAATAGTAATATGTTAAAAGACATCTTAATTTATCTCTCTTTAATGGTTATCTAAATAGGTCCTGTTTTAAGATTAATAATACCTCCTCTATAGGCTATCGGATCTCCTAAAATTGTCACTAATAGGTAAGGATATTTCTTTTTCCTATATGGTAACCCTATTTTTTTAACTGCTGCTAGCGAGATATAGTTCCTTGTTGCTCCACTATCTATTAGTGCCTTAAACTGTTAATCTTACTACTTAACTTGTAAATTTAGGTGTTGTCTTTAAATTCCTTTAAGGGTTTAAGGCTCTACCACTAGTTCCCTCTAGTCCCGTAGGCCTCTACTTTTCCTAACTATTAGCTACTTAATTCTATTTATACTTAGTCTAACTTAGGCTAATACTTAGTTTACTTTTTATCTTTAATGTGCCATGGATAGGTGTTTTTTGGATATTCCCACTACTATTGTCTATCTAGGCATTCTTCTATAAGGAATCTTCTTGGTTAAAGCGTTAAGTCCCCTTATTCTTAAACTTCTGTAGGATACTAGCTGTGTATATACTTAGCATTCCTAAACCATTTCTTATTTGGTGCCTAATATATTTTTATAGGGTATTTCTAGTTTTTTTCCTTTAGGTTTTTATATATATCGTATATATTATCCACGTATACAATCCATGTTAATGTATAGTGCGCTAAGTGTCTTAGGTTAACTCTTGACTCGTCTTTATCTTTAAGTTTAAACCTTGATTGCGTCGATCTGAATGTTACTGTCTTATTTACTAGTACCGATATTCGCATTGTCTCTTTTTAGTCTATAGCTTGTTCCTTTAGATCCTTTAACGTTATAATTAAGGCTCCTTTAATGTAACCTATCTGTCTCTTAGACATTGCCTAATCTAGTATAACCTTTTCGTCTAATTATATATAAAAGTCTTCCTACTTATTATTATGTCGTTGCCTAAACCACTTTTAGTACAGCTTACTAAGTGTATACGATCTGTCTATAAGGAAGTATCTTTTTATTACTGCTTTGTAATAGCCTTTTGTGTGTCGTTCTTGGAATCTGGTTAGAATCCCTAGATTCTCTTCTTCTTCTAGTTCTATAAGCTATTTAGCTTTAGGTGTACCTGCCTTTAGCCTATTAGTAACCTTCTATATAGGTGTCTTTTTCCCAAAGCGATCTGGCATTCTTAACTCTATAGATTGCTTTTGCTATGCGAAGATTTGTTGTCTAAATTCTTCTATGCTTTCTTATAGTCGTCGTCTTTCTAATAGATCCTTAACGTCCTTATACTTTTTGACCAACGTATTAACTTTTTAATCTTTAGTTCGAATACTATATTTAACTAGTAAGTCCTCTGGGTTTATATATCTGTCTCCTAGTCTAACTGCTGTTTATATTATAGATTCTCTAATTTATAAAGAAGCTCCTTGCCTCTTACCTATAGGTGTCCTTATTTATACTCCGAATTCTTAGTCCCTTAGATTCTTTAATCCTAAGCTTGCTTCTAACTTAAGCTTAGCTCCCACCTTAGTTTAACTAGGCGTCCGTAGTGTTCTTATCTCGTCTTAAGAGTCTTAAATCTTATCTATCTCGTCTTAAGAATCTGATGCCTATAGGAAACTCTATCCTAAGCTTATTTATATATCTCTAAACTAAGCTACTGCTCTACTCTATTGGTTTTCGTCCGTTATAGGTCTTTAAGCTATCCTTATCCTATCTGCAAAGTTTTAGATCTCTTTCATCTCGTCTTAAGAATCTTAAGCCTTTAGCCTTTTGCCTTTATTAAGTAGTAAGCTAGCACTAGCAGTTATCTACTTACTTAATCTCTTTTAAATACTACTCCTGCCGTCTTATAAAGCGATAGATGCCGTATCTAACGGTATTATAATACCCATTACTAAACCTTACTCTATAGCGGTCTTAGTCTCTACTTCTATTACATTATCAAGGTTTAGATACCCCTAGTTAGTTCCTTTACTATCCTTATTGCTATTAATTAATAAGTACTTTAACTCTATTATCATTATTACTAATCGTTATCTATATATTGCTGTAATATCCTAATCTAGCTTATAGAGTTAATTTTGTTCTTTATCTAACTCTCTAGTTTCTCTATACTCTGTAGATTTTAGCTCCTATAGCTAATAGCTTACGCTATACTTAGCGTCTTTATAAATTTGGTATGCGTTATTATAACAAAACGCGAAACTTCTAATTAAATATTCTTTTGTTCCTCGCAGTATACTATCGTCCCTCTATACATGTATGTCTTCTGCTAGTTAGGTTCCCTTTATTATATAGTAACTCTAACTATCTTTACAATCCCTCGCGAAATGACCCTATTTCCCGCAATTTATATAAGCTCCGTCTCTAAACCATTAACTTTACTATAGAGTCCGCCTAAACGTCTTCTGCTATTAAGATCCTTGGTTTAGCCTTTGCTTTTTAGTCCTATAATTACTAGATTTTTGACCTCTGGGTTTCTATAGTTTCTTACTCCATCTCTTATAGGCTTCTTTGGTACCGCTTAGGTCTATTAGCTCTGCGCCATACTATAGTTTTTAACTTAGCTTTTATTATTGCGTACTTTGTGCCTTATACGACTATAGAACTCTATCTTAACCTCTCTTAATCTATTTCCTTTAAAAGATCCTATTATTGATCTTTATTACTTAATCTATTAATTCCCTTAGGGTGTCCGTATCTTCTATTAGAATAATTACGTCCTAGACTTTAGCCTTAAGTCCCTATTTATACTGTGCCATAAGCGCCCTATTATTCCACTTAACTTATATAGCTAGCGTTTAGAACTATATTATATACTTAATTACTAAAGTTTATTACGTAATGTCTTAGAGTTTTTTTTTTGCTATAGTCACTACCTCTAAGTCTCTAAACATTTGTATAAGTCGCTTTATAAATTCTTCCTAACTTAAGAATATAAACCGCACCTCCTAATTAGTAGTTGTTATTCTATTTGCTTATATTTCTATAAGGTAAGGCTTAAACCATTTAAGTGCTCTTCCTGATAAGAATAATCCTGCATAAGCTATTCGATCCATAGGTGTTGCTAGCTTTGCTCCTTCCTATACTACCTTAAAGTGCATTTATGTAAGGAATCCTTTAAGCTTCGATCTTTCTTTTGAGAATCTTTTAATTAATAGTAACTTAACCTTTACTGCGCCTATCCCGTTAATCCTTTATTTAAGTATTACATTGTTTTTTATTAACTGGTCAACTATCTCTTATTGTTGTCCGACCGTCACAGGTTATTGCGAGTTAGTATCTGCTATACTGGTGTCGCCTCCTAACCTTAAAGTAGTTGCCGCCGTCAATAGCGTCGTGGTGGCTGCTTTTAGTGGCATATTATTTGACTTATTAAAACCGTAACTAGGTAGTGATTATATAACGGAACCTTGTAGTAAGTACTACGATGGGCTCGTTATTAGGCTAGGTGTATAGGTATTATAAGTAAATTAATAACGTAATAATAACTGGTGGAGTGGTTGCCTAATAGATTAACTTTAATTATATTCTAAGAATTACTACAAGGAAAGAACTATCTAGAGTAGGGACTGTAGTCCTTTAAATATATAACCGTACTCCTAGGAAACCCTCCTTATACGTAAGGTACGTGTTATATATAAGGTACGTAAGTTCCTCCCGCTCCTCTCGTTCCTTACGTAGCACGTTATATAACTCGCTTACTATTTCTTATTACATGGTTCCACTGGCTCCATACTGGACCGTACTTATATTAACCAACTAGCTTCTTCCAACTCTTCTCTAAGTAGTCGTAACATTGTACTTAAAGCGTCCGTAACATTATTCTTTATAATAAATATACTAAGCTACCGTTATCCTATTATATTATCTTTATTAGCCTATATATAATAATTAAAATAGCGTAATATTATAATATAGGAAACGGTAATAAAGTGCTATAGTATACAGCGAGTATCGCGATATAACGTTGCGATATAATTAATATAATATTATATATTTACACTTATAGTATACGGTTATTAAGTAAACCTATTATTATACTTAGGATTTAGTTCCTCTAAATCTTCTATAATATCTTTAAATGGATTACTAATTACCTACTAAGTCTATAGTATCTTATCTCTAGTTATATTTTATATCTTATTAACTTATTATAAAAGTAGCCTATATAGCCTTTTATTACGCTTAAGTTAGTAGCTCTTTTAGGTATTTTATAGTCGCTCCTAACTATCTATAATACGCTTTAGTAAGTATAGTAAGAGGCTTCCTATAGATTTACCTATAATTATAGCGTTGGCTTTAAACTTATAAATAACTTATATTCCGCTTTTATAGTCCTTAAAATTATATTAAATTACTACGTATATAAGCTATATTATATTAGCTATAATAGGTAAAAAGAGGTTAGTACTATTCTTATTAAGGGTAAGTAACCTTAGCCTAGTATTAAAAAATACGCGCTTAATATAACGTGTAATAATTAGCGCCCTAAATCTTGTCTCTCTATCCTAGCCTTAGTTAGTTAGGTATAATAAAAGGTAAAATACTAACTAGGCCACTAAGCGTAAAGCGGCTATCCTTAAGTAGTTCCGCTACTTCCTCTACTATAGCCTTAGTATCTAGTTTAAGATAGTAATAGCTCCTAGTAATAGTATCGCGTATTATATTTATTATATAATACTAAAATACGCTAAGCTAGTTATATAGCTAGAAAATTAGTTAGTATAATGTTACTAAATCCAAGGACTATAAACCTTATATACCGCCAGCCCTAATAGTATACTTAATACTCTATTTATTAGGTTTTTATAACAGTTTATAATAATAATTACCTCTTTCTACGTCTGCTTTATTAGTGTATTTAGACTGCTTATATTTATTTCTAGCTAAGAAGAAAAATAGAGCATTTTAGGTATAGAGCCTATTATTACTTATATAATAAGACGTATCTAAGTAATACTATATATCTTTATATTAACTAGGCTAAGTAGCTGCTTTATATATTATCTAAAGTCATCCTATAGTGGTTGTTTATTTAAGTAATATATACGTTTTTTTTAAGTATAGGTTTTAGATATCTTATAGTCGCTTAGGGTTTATAGGCTTTTATCTAATAAGAATAAAACTATCCATTAAGATAACGTTATTAAAATTAACAATAATAGGTCGTACTATAGCATATTAATAATAGCCTTACCTTTTAATAGAGACAGTTACGGTATAGAGCCTAATACTATCCCCTTTAAGATTTAGATTATCTTAAAAGCTACTACTTAACTTATAGCGTCTTTGTTTACTTTTCTATAAAATAGGTAAAGGATAAGTATATTAGTTTAGTAGAACTATTTAGCTTTTATATACACTTTACTTCCTTAAGAGACGCTAGACGGTTTGGAGTCTTATACCTAATATACTTTAAATAATAACCCGGTTAACTTTTATAATATAAATTAGGCATTTCTTACTAAGTATATAAAAAGGAGCTTTAATAAACTTATAATAATAAGTTAGGAGGGCGGCCTAACTATT
>Ga0307515_10005012_pt1 | contig 27012 bp, 14 predicted proteins | sample 17_EM_MG_FD_194513 | JGI IMG/M metagenome (GOLD analysis project Ga0307515, IMG submission 194513) | Populus trichocarpa ectomycorrhiza microbial communities from riparian zone in the Pacific Northwest, United States - 17_EM | ecosystem: Host-associated > Plants > Roots > Unclassified | place... | reverse complement strand
TGCCAACAGTCAAATATCCGGACTGATTGCCAGGATATTTGATTGACTGACGCACGGGCCGTATTTGATTGAAGCTAGCCTGATTGACGGCCGATTTGATTGAACTTCCAATCAGATATTTGGCTAGAAGGTTGTCCTAGCAACGTGCCGCGATACAGTGGCAGAAAGAACAAAAGGTAAGATATTAAGTTTATTAATTGCAAGAATTCGCAGGAATTCGCTTTAATCTACAAGATCTGCCTTTAGCTAGTGCCTCTGGCACTTACTAGCCTCTATAACCTCTGCTCCTAAGCAATTTCGCTTATCCATAATAAGCCTTTTAGCCGCTAAGAACACGCGTTCTACCTTACTACTTATTGCTGGTATTAAGAATATGTTAAATGCTATACGTGCAAGGATAGGAAAATTAGTTTAATGCTCCTTTTACTACATAAGCGGGTCCTGGATTAATAGAAGCCGGCAATTAAAAGACCTTAGATAGGTATTAAGCTCCAAACTATCCATATCCTTCTTCTTCTACTTATAATACTTCCGTAATAGGTAATTAACTAAGAATTCGTCGTATATAAGGTAGGAAGATTTTACGTTATTTAGCTAATTCTTAAAGTTAAAGGCGGAATTAACATTAAAAACCTTTTTATAATAACTTAGGAAAAGGTCTTTAAATGCCTTCCTTGCGGTCTTAACCCAACTTAGATGCTCTTTCCACTTATCCTCAAAGTACTCAAATCGCTGTATAGGGTAAAGGACAATAGCTATAATGTAAAGAGGTGAGAAATCTATTAGCTTAAAGTATTTCTTAAGCTTTAGCCAGGCCATATTAATACCAGTATTATAGTACTCAGTTCGTTTAAAATCGGCATTAGACTTATTAATCTCCTCCTACGCTTTCTTAAGAACATTATATATAAAGTTTATACCATAGAGAACTCTCCATAGTGCGCTATATTGTCCCTCTTAACTAACTCTCTATACTCAACCTTCCTCTTATTTATAAAGCTCCCAAAAGGGAACTAGTATTTTTTACCACCTAATTAGGTCCTCCTAATTGGCCTCTTATAAAAAGTCTTATTAAAGGTCATAGGCACCCTACTAGTTTAGAAGTTTCCAGCGGGTTTAGTAAAGGGTAATAGCAGCACATAGTTTAATTGCTAGCATTTATTAGTATAATAGCTAATATAAATTATAACAACTTAGACAAATGGCTCTAAATAAAGCCTTAAATAATTGCTATCTTTACAATACTAAATTAAGGAGAAGAAGAAGGGGTTACTAGGACCGATGTAAATAAATATATATAGCTGACCGCTAAGGCTTATTATGCAGTATGCCTAAGTTATATGGTTTACTATAGGTGCTGCTATAGAAATATGCGGTATAAGTTACCAGCTAGCAACTTATAGTAACTTATTACGACCGTAAAGAGCCTAGAAATAGCGCGTAGTATAATACCCCTAGTAGTAACCAAGAATGGCAATATATAATATAATAGTAATATGCGATATAATGGCAATATGCGATATAATGGCAATATGCGGCATATTGCGGCGATATGGCGGTAATGTGGCAGGTAATGTACTCTAGTACCGTTATATAAATAAAAGAAATAGAATATACCACGAGAAATTATAGCCTTAGTTAAATTCCACCGAATTCCTCTATTAGTAAGAAGCTAGTAATATTAGAAGTCTTCCTCCTGGCACTCTCTAAATGTTATTATCCTTATTAAATTATAGTTAATATAGATATAGATATTATAGAGCTTGCCGATCAGGCCTATACTATTCCAAATTTTAAATGCGTTATTATATAAAGCACTAGCTAGCTTCCGCTTAAGCTTACTAACGCTCTTACTAAATAGTAAGGCCTTAATAACTAAGTTAATAATATAACCGAGACATCGCAGGCGTAAATAGCCAACGTTAATATTAAACTAAGTTACTAGCTCCTTTAGCATAGTATCATTGTCTATAGCATTATCCATTATAAACGCCCTAAGATTCTAGCCAATTTCGTAGTTATTAATAACATCGGCTGTAATTTCTGCAATTAATTGGCCAGATTTTGCTCTATTTACTTTCCGGAAACCTAAAAGACAGTACTTAAGCTTATACTCCTTACTAATAAAGTAAGCGCATATCGCCATATAGTCGTCACAATTTAGAGAGCGCCAGCCATTAAGTAAAAGGTTAATTTTGCTTTTTGTATATAAAATCTTGTCCTTAATCTGTGTCTTCCTTAACTAAAATATATCTATTACCTAGCCCCTAATTGTAGTATGCGAGAATAGAAGGATTACTTTAATCTTAGGTTGGCTAGAAATAAGGAGCTATCAAAATCGTGTATTTTAAATAGTTAAAAAGCTAAGGTTATAGGCAATGATTATGTTAATAAGGTTCTTCTTATATTTAAGATCATCGAATGGCGGTAGAAGAAGACTATATTATATAAAGCCTACGTAAGTAGAACCTTGTCCTTATAATAAGATGGAGTTAGGATCCTCACCAGCTCCAGTTATTCTATAGGTCTTTTTTAAATGAGATACAATTAATGAGGTAGAGAGTATATTAAAGAGCTAGGTACCATAAGCCTTTTTTTAATAGCAGCGCTTACAGAGCCAGAGCTTCTTGTAGCCCTTTGCTTATAGATTAGCTCTATACTAATAAACCCAAGAAACCTTTGCCTTTGTATTTAGGACCCGTTTATTATATAAGCGATACTGCATATCCTAAAGAAGCTGGCCACGGTATTTAAGAGTATTGTATTAAATATTAAAAACGTAGGCGTACGAGGTTTAAGTGGGCTAAGATGCTTCTAAGGTAGTCTTAAGTAAATCAGAATTAGATAATTGAGAAGTTTTATCAATATCCGAACTTATATTACCCTTTAAAGTTAATAGGGTTATTATATAATAAGATAATAGTGGGTAATCTAAAAAATTTTAAACTGGATAAACTATTAACCGAGACTATTAATCAGTCATTAAATATCTGACCTCGGTTTAAATATTTGATTGGCTTAACTGATATCTGATCTCGTATTTGATTGATTAGACTGACGCTTGGACTGATTGAACTTCCAATTAAATCCGTTGACTGTTGGCAGCACTGGTCTCCGCATTTGCGGGGAATAGTGAGGGAGTAGCCAGAAGCACATGGTTGCGGAACGCTGCCCTAATGTGCGGAGGATTGAGATGGAAACTCAGAGCATGCATCATATCCACTAAATAAACGGCTAATTTGGGAGTACATCGTGAAAGACAATGCATTCCTTACAGAACTCCAAGCCCAAGAGATTTTGTTTTCTGCTTGAATTCAGGTGTCTGGTCGAATTGATTTGATAGTCAGTAAGCAAGGAAGTATTGGATAAAGTGGATAGCAGAGAGCTTTTCTGGAGATTTCCACGAACATGTTTTTTGAACTAGACCTTGGGATTTTAGCCCCCCTAGATGGCACATCATCTCTACGATCGAACCGGGAAGAGTTTCTCCGTAGTATCCTGGAAAGACTGGCCAGCCTTGATGGGAAAGGCTTTGGCAAGGGTTATTTCCCCATCATGGAGGGTCCTGGCAGCATACGCTGCGGGGTTTGACTTGAACCAGATTTTCGCCTTATTCGTGGCTATCCACGAAAGCTCCAATATATAACGCGATTGCATAGCAAGATGAGCTCATCCGCTATTAGAAAGGCGCCATCCCTCGTGGAGAAACCCACAGAGAAACAACTTCAACGCGTGCCAGAGCCTCAACCCTATTACTATTTTATAGACGGAGAATGGTAGGCTATAATTACAGGCGTGAAGCAGCAGAATATCTCATTCGAAACCATAACAGGTCTCCGTCTCATAACGTGGAATATCGACTTCATGACCCCATTTGCTGAAGCCTGAATGGCATCCGCTCTTAATTATCTTGAGAGCGTTATTTCGGATATTCCAAAATCTTAAGCCGCAGTATTTTCCTTCAAGAAATGGTAGGCTCGGTTCTTAAGTAAATTGGAAATACGCCTTGGGTCCGTAGCCTCTTCGCCTTAACAGATTGCACTTCATTAAATTGGGGCTCTAGCTCTTATGACACCGTCACTCTGCTCGATCACCGTTTGAGCGTGAAGCAGGTTTCCAGATTAAGGTACCTCTCGGAATGCCTCCGTAATGGTCTATTAGTGGATATGGCTATTCATTATGTCTACGAAAACGCTTTGGAGGAGGCCGCGGAGCCAACTTTGCAGAAGAGTATCTTCGGGTTTTGTGATATCCATTTTGATTCTATGGCCTCCAACCTGCCATTGCGTCTATTGCAGATAAAAGGTGTAGAAAAATAGTTTCATGACGATGTGTATGCGGGAGTTTTTGCAAGAGATATGGATGCCAATAAACCCTTGGATCGAACACTACCTCAAGAGAATGGGTTCAGGGATGCGTGTCTTGAACTTGGGGTTAAGGAAGATGCTGAAGAGGGATGCACTTGGGATTTCCAGAGTCAAGAGATGGCGAGGAAACGATATGGGCCCACTCGGCTGGATAAGGTGCTATATTGTGGTGAGATTGGGGCTGGGAGTCTGGAAAAGATAGGAATGGGAGTAACTGTTGAAGACGAGGTCATCAGGGAGAAGTTAGGAGAGCGAGCTAAATAGCTCAGTTCAAGCTCACAGGTTCGGCGGGGCTACTTCTACAATCAGAGGATGAAGTCCTTATACTGTGATTGATATTTAAGAAGACTGGTCGTTACAATGCCGAAGGACTCTGCGGCCCTCTATACCACTGCGTACCATCTTCGTAGCCTGCACAGCCGTTCCACAGACCCTAATTTGAAATGCTAAAGAAAAAAAATCCTTTACTATATGCTGAAATTTGCTCTTCACAGAAAGAATGTAGCGCTCAGCTCTGCTAATCTTATGCCCCATTCACAATGGGCTGCGGCTCAAAGAAAGGGTAATCTATATATCCCTTCTCCGGCGGATTCGCTCCATAAAATGTTGACCGATCATATTGATTAAGTGGCAATCCTTCGCGCAGCCTCTTTGGCAAATCTGGGTTAGCTAGGTACCATCGACCGAATATGATTGCATCAGCATCATCAGTTCCAACTTTCAGTGCCGCGTTATCTCTATTGAATCCACCTGCAGCAAGGAACTTGACCCCGCCTCTGGCAAGGATCCGCCGGAAGGGGACAAGAGAGTTCGGGTTTTTGACCGTGGCCTCAGCTTCTACGCCACTTTCTGGAGAGGTGTAGGCGGCTAGAGCATCCATTTTGGCTTGCTCATCAAGTACTTCATCAAAGCGTGGCTCAACCCTGGGAAGGTTTAGATAGTGGATATGCTATTCGAATACAGAAGAGAATCTTACATGTGAACGTATGCGGGTCTTTGAGTCTCCGGAAGGCTTGCAATTTGCGCACAAAGATAAGCCCAGTGCTTGTTCGGATTGCTGTCTTTGGTATCCTGGAAATAATTGTAGGGAGATAGCCGAATACCCACACGATCACTCCCGATGGCTTCACACGTTGCCTTTATAACCTCCAAAGGAAACCGGCATCGATTTTCTACAAAGCCTCCGTAGGAATCTGTCCGTCTGTTCACGTTGTCATGAAGGAATTGGTCGATCAAGTAGCCGTTAGCACCGTGTATTTCGACTCCATCGAATCCGGCCTCTAGTGCGCGTTTTGCTGCTGCAGCAAACTCTTTAGTTGTTGAATGGATTTCATCAATTGTCATCGGTCGTGGTGGATTATTGGAGTATTCGGTTCCATCGAGTGCTTTGCCGGTTATTGGTATATTGCTTGAGCTTGTGGGCTGCTGTCCATTCCTGAATGATGTAGGTGATGCTCTCCCAGTATGCCAAATTTGGCAAAAGATAAAACCTCCTTTGGAGTGTACCGCGTCTGTGACCTTTTTCCAGCCGGAAATTTGAGAGGGAGAGAATATGCCTGGTACGCCTGGATAACCGCCCGCCTGGGCATCTTCGTTAGTGAATGAATCTACAGCCTTTGGCCCAAGAACTCACATAATGACAAATGTCAGTAGCTTCGGTTAGCTGAAACCCGCCTCTATTCGCTCGCTGCTTATAGTACTCGACATTTAAGTCACACGGTACGAAGATGCCATCACTCTCTTTCCTTGCTCGCATACGCGTCAATGGGGCCTGGCAGACTCTGTGGTCTAATTCCAACCTTCCTAGTTTCAATGGTTTAAAAAGCGCCGAGTCCTTTAGAGGTGCAAGGCCTGGGACTGATGGTGCTCCTGCCATGGTGATGTAGCGGGAGTTAATCAAAGTGATTTTAATTCTGGGATGGGAAACTTAAATATAATAGGAAATTTTAAGGAAAATATGATTTCTATATAGCCCATGCCAGCCTTGTAGAGCTTCCAAAGCCATCATGTCGATAACCAAGCCTCGGGTTCGCTTTGACGTCGTAAAGATGGGGCTGGCAGAGTGGGAGAAAGGTGGGATACCCGAAACCTAGCCGAGCAAAGTAGCTGCAAGCTGCGGATCCATGCGGACGGGGCATCAGCGGTGTGAATGGTAGCGTCAGCAGTTGAGGGGTCCTCGTTTTGGTGGCGATTACTGCATACCAGATAATCCGACCTTGGAAAAATGAATACTGGTCTAGAGCTGCTAGACAGGAACTTCAACATGGCTCTTCCATCGCCTCCCAAAAAGCCCCTGGCAGATCCACCGCCACCGCTTTCGGCTGCCGACTCGCTAAGCCCCCTCATTCAGGCAACCTACCAGTCGCCCGACCTCAACTTCTATCTCAATGGCAGGAAAGTTATTTTATCCAACCCGAATCCGCACTGGACCTTATTAGATTATATTCGCGCTCAGCATGGCCTTAAAGGAACAAAACTTGGTTGCGGAGAAGGTGGTTGCGGAGCATGCACCGTGGTGCTGCAGACAAAGGATGTACGGGAGAAACGGAAGGTTTCGCATCTAGCCGTCAACGCCTGCCTCTTTCCCCTAGTTGGCGCAGATGGAAAACATGTTATTACCATCGAAGGCATTGGGAGCGTTTCGAATCCGCACCCTCTCCAGGAGCGAATAGCCAAACTCCACGGGTCGCAATGTGGCTTTTGTACACCGGGCATTGTCATGTCACTGTATGCCCTAATCAGAAATTCTTATGATGTCGATACTAAGGCATTCCACCTCTCAGCTAGCGATATCGAACTAAGGGGCCATCTGGATGGAAATCTTTGCCGATGTACAGGGTACAAACCAATTCTCCAAGCGGCGAAGACTTTCATTACAGAAGATCTCCAAGGGCATTTGACGGAAGATTATAAAGATTGCGGCACTTCTGATCTTCAAGCCAAGCTCTTGGATGTCGTCCAGGGCAGCTGTGGGAGTCCATCAACAGGTTCTTGCAGTAGGCCCGGCGGATGCTGCCGGGATACACCATCAAACAGCAGCAGTACACCGGACAGGAAGTCTGCGACGGGCAGTCCCTCTACCGAACCGTCCTCGATATCTGACGAAGAGCGGATTCTTGCAAATGTTGAGATAAGGAAGGGACTAGATCAAGACTCCTTTATCAATGGAACCACGTACTCCAGGCCCGTCAAATGCCTGCAAACTCCAATCGGAAATGATGCCGAAAATCGTTCCGAAAACACTAAAGTGGGAACAGCTCTCGACGCTCCACTCTTAAAATCGCAGAAAGGCGTGCCCAAGCTACAATTCGCTGAATATTCCCCTGGCACGGAACTCATATTCCCACCTGCGCTGTGGAAGTACGAGCAGAAACCCGTGTGTTACGGAAATGAAAGGAAAATATGGTTTCGGCCCGTTACATTGGATCAACTTGTAGAATTGAAGGGTGTTTATCCCTCAGCAAAACTTGTCGGAGGCGCGAGTGAAGTACAGATCGAAGTACGGTTCAAAAATTCGGACTTTTCTGTATTAGTATATGTTTCAGATATCGAGGAACTAAAGGAAACGAAATTGCCGAAGTCAAAGCTGGAACTGGAGTCCATGGATGAAATTTACCTATCTGCAAATACTTCTTTGACGGAATTAGAACGAATCTGTGAGGATGTATACGAAAAGCTAGGACAAAGAGCTATGGTTCTAGGGGCTCTTCGAAAGCAACTTCGATATTTTGGCGGTCGGCAAATTCGGAATGTTGCTTCCTTAGCTGGAAATGTTGCAACTGCATCGCCGATATCTGACGCTAACCCGGTCCTTCTATCTGCAGGTGCTTCTGTTGTTGCTCGAACCCAGTCGAAGGGCACATTTCAAGTTCCGGTCGAGCAGCTCTTCATTGCATATCGAACGACAAGCCTACCAGCTGACGCGGTGATCACCCATATTCGCATTCCACTTGCTAGCTCGGATACTCGAGAAGTTATCAAAGCTTATAAACAAGCCAAGAGGAAAGACGATGACATTGCCATTGTTACTGCAGGCTTTCGTGTTAGATTAAACGATCAAGGAATTGTTGAAGAAATCACCCTCGCGTATGGTGGCATGGCCCCAACTACTTTAGCAGCCAGAAGATCTGGAGATGCCCTTGTTGGAAAGAAATGGGCAATTCCGGAGACCCTGGAATTAGGTCTTGGTGCACTGGTAAAGGACTTTGATTTGAGCTTCAGCGTTCCTGGAGGCATGGCCCATTACCGGAGAACACTGGCTTTATCTCTTTTTTTCCGCTTTTGGCACGAGTCAGTGGCAAATTTTAATTTAAGAAGAATTGACGATCAAATCATCGAGGAAATCCAACGAGGTCTTTCGCAAGGCTTGAGAGATGATTACAATCCGAACGAGCAACGAGTTATTGGAAAACAGGTTCCTCACTTATCTGCCCTCAAGCAGTGCACTGGAGAAGCGGAGTACGTTGACGACATGCCACGCCAGGAGCGAGAGCTATTCGGAGGACTAGTGTTATCCTCAAAAGCCCATGCAAGGCTGCTTGAGGTCGACTGGGCTCCTGCACTTGAAATGAATGGGGTGGTTGGATATATTGACAAGAATAGCATTCCAAAGGAGGCGAATATATGGGGTTCTATATCAAAGGACGAGCCATTTTTTGCCGATGGTGAAGTCCAGCATTATGGGCAGGTTATCGGCATGGTTTACGCGGAAACAGCATTAGAAGCCCAGGCAGCAGCCCGTGCTGTAAGAGTTTCCTACGAAGAACTCCCGGCCATTCTCACTATCGATGAAGCAATCAAGGCCCAGAGCTTTTTTAAGTATGAAAAGGATCTCAAAAAAGGTGCAGCTATCCGTGGAGAGATGGAAGACGCTTTTGATGTGTGCGATAAAATATTTGAGGGGACGACGAGAATTGGTGGTCAAGAACACTTTTACCTTGAGACTAATGCTTCCTTAGTCATCCCACATAATGAAGATGGCTCCATGGAAGTCTGGTCGTCCACTCAGAATTGGTGAGTGAAAAATCTCCTGCATTGTTAACTCAAGTGGACTTATCTTTTCATAAAATCTTCCATCGTCTGCCACTGGCTAGCCATCTAATAATGAGTTAGCATGGAGACCCAAGAATTCGTCAGCCAGGTTACTGGCGTCCCAAATAACCGAATCAATGCTCGCGTGAAACGTATGGGTGGTGCATTCGGAGGCAAAGAGTCACGCAGCGTTCCATTTGCTTGCCTTCTTGCCATTTCTGCTAAGAAAGAGCGCCGACCAATGCGACTCATGCTAAATCGAGACGAGGATATGATGCTTAGTGGTCAGAGACATCCTATCCAGGTCAGGTGGAAAGTCGGTGTCTCCAATGACGGCAAGATTCTAGCATTAGACGCAGATTCGTATGATAATGCTGGATTCTCTCAAGACATGAGCGGTGCTGTCATGGATCGCTGCATTACTCATCTGGACAACTGCTATGAGATCCCGAACGTCTACCTCCGTGGCCACGTCTGTAAAACAAATACTCACAGTAATACGGCATTTAGGGGTTTCGGTGCTCCGCAGGCTATGTTCGTTACGGAGACTATATTGTCAACTGTCGCTGAAGGACTGAGCGGCATAGATATCGATGAGCTTCGTTTGAAGAATTTGTATAAGCCTGGAGATAGAACGCCGTTCTTTCAACAAATCGATGAGGATTGGCACATACCCACACTTCTTGACCAAATCCGTGCCTCCTCCAATTATGATTCTCGCAAGGCTAAAGTCGCCAAGTTTAACGAGTCGAACAAATGGAAGAAGCGTGGTATATGCCTTATTCCCACGAAATTCGGGCTGAGCTTTGCGACTGCTCTTCATCTCAATCAGGCTGGAGCAACTGTCAACATATACGCTGATGGGAGCGTATTACTTCATCATGGCGGTACTGAGATGGGGCAGGGACTCTATACTAAAATGTGCCAGGTTGCAGCCCAGGAGCTTGGTGTTCCAATGGATTCCATTTACACCCATGACAGTCAAACATATCAGATCGCCAACGCATCTCCAACAGCAGCATCATCCGGAAGTGATTTGAACGGTATGGCTGTAAAGAATGCTTGCGAGATTCTCAACGAACGTCTCAAACCGTACAGGGAAAAATACGGGCTTGATGCGCCTATGAAAACCATTGCGCATGCCGCATATTTTGACCGCGTAAACCTTGCTGCTAATGGGTTCTGGAAGATGCCGAAGATTGGGTACCAGTGGGGAAATACAAATGTCGATACGGTCAAGCCAATGTATTACTACTTCACACAGGGTGTTGGAGTTACCGAAGTCGAGCTGGATCTTCTTACTGGGGATCATACTGTGCTTCGTACGGATATCATGATGGTAAGCGGCGCAAGTCTGTCAACCTATCAAGCTAATGATTTCAACAGGATGTCGGCCAATCTATCAATCCAGCGATCGACTATGGACAAATCGAAGGCGCTTTCGTTCAAGGTCAGGGTCTCTTCACAATGGAAGAATCTCTCTGGACTCGCTCTGGCGAGCTTGCGACTCGTGGCCCCGGCACTTATAAAATCCCTAGTTTCTCTGATATTCCGCAAGTCTTCAATGCCAGCATGCTGCGACATGACGGCCAAGGCAAGCCCTTGACATGGAAACACCTTCGCACTATCCAGAGCAGCAAAGGCATTGGTGAGCCACCACTGTTCCTTGGGGCTACGGTATTCTTTGCACTGAGGGAGGCAGTGAGGGCTGCAAGGGAAATGAATGGAGTAAAAGAGCCGTTGGTTTTGGATAGTCCCGCAACCGCAGAGAGACTGAGATTAGCGGTTGTCGATGATTTAGTGAGGAAGGCTGAAGTTGTTCGCAAGGAGGGAGAGTCGAACTTCTTTGTTAGTGTAGCATAAGCAGATTGTCCCAAAAATTGATATTTGATCCGGAGCATAGGCTTGATTTGACGCTTTTGGTATGTAATTGCGATCTGTCTAATGGTGTTTGCGGGTAGTAATAGCCGACCGCGCTACGGCATACTACGGCATGCCCAAAAATCCCCCACGGCATGCACCCCCACTTTTAAGGCTTGGCCAGTGCGCGTCTCGCATTTCGGAGGGTAAATCGGCTCTTCTCCCAACAATTCCATTCGACACACCAATCCTAGCCCTTTCTTAAAAGTGCTACGTAGGACAGTACCTTGCAGCTGCATATACCGGACCGAATGGCTGTATCTAGACCCGTGATAAGACACTCTAGAAACTTGGGAATTGCCTTGTCCACCATGGGCTTTCAGCGTGCGTTTAACCTTCCTCTACTCCGTCCTTTGCACGATCAGTCGAGTGACCTCGAGCTCCTACTTTGCAATGATGGCGGATGCTATGCAACGAAATACTCGAAAGAGAAACGCAGACGCCAATGGCGTTCCGATTAGGAAGTTTTTATGCGGATTTGAGGGTTGTGGGCGGAGTTTCACGAGGTCGGAGCACTTGCAAAGACACCTCCTCAACCACACGGCTGGCGAGAATACATGCGAGAGGTGTAGAGCACATTTCAAACGGCGGGATCTGCTTGGTGAGTCCGGGGTACGACCTATTTCTTTTTCCGTTTTCGAGAGTGGGCGAATTCTTGAAATCATGAATGGTGGTATTCGTCATTCCCAAGCCTCTACTGCTCCTCACTACCGCCTCTTTCGGTTGATCTGTCCCTAGTTTGATTCAAGCTGTCTTTGCCGAGGGCTGCACCCGCGATGTACGCCTGAAACACACCTGCAGGCATCATGGATCATATTGATCTACATACTTTGATCCTGAGGCTCTCGGTCCATCATTTCTTGATATGCGAAGTGAAAGACTTTGGGCACTGGGGTATACCAAGCCACCACTATGTGGATGTGTGGCTATGCAGGGCAAGATTGCTTGAATCAACCCTTGACCCCCCATCAATCCCCATCCTTGGACGACCGATCACTAATGGGTTACAGAGAGGCATATTGCCCGTCACCGCCAGAAGGATGCCGAGGCAGGAGCAGAAGGTTCTGGAATACTCAACACCAGGAAGCGAATGTGGAAGGATGCCGATGGAAATATCGTTCCCAAACGTCCAAACTTGACAACGCAACAACAGCAACGCGCACAGACTGAGGAAAGCTCCAATTTCAGTCATTCCAACAACGCCCATAACGGTGCTCCAATATCACCGCCAATCTCTACGAGCAACTCCTTCGGACGACCACGGACGGATGATCAAGATGTTGCATTTCCTGGAGGAGATTTATGGACTTTCAATCCCTTGAATAATTTACATCCATTACCACCTTCGGATATATATCGCCCTCAGACTGAAGAACATTTTTGGTCATCCAACCCCACTCCACCCATAATCCAGGGGCAGACCGAAGATCCACAATACCCATTCAACCCAGATACAGGTAAGGCCTCATTTTCTGTTACTGTATATAGAGCAACTTACCCTTGTAATTGTAAAACTTCGTCTCCGAACTTTTGTGATGGTTGGCTTGAGGCTAAAAAGCTTATGATTGATACATGGGGTATGAGCGGTATGCCTTGATGTAGGTTGATACTTGAAGCGAACCTAGGTCTAGACCATACTACCCCTCCTACTTGAAATGCTATAACTGCTTGAAGCGACCTTAGAGCTCGATGCAGGATGCACGAGGCGAAAGCTGTTTGGAATAAGCGCTCTATTGAGTTTCTCTTTTCTAGGCTATGCTAGCTGTCAATTCAGATCTCTAAGCAATGCTGACGTTGTCAAAGCCAGCTCTTTCAACATGCCATATACCACCATGAGCAACTATGAATGGCTGTTTAATGTTGATCTATCATCTGTTCAGGGCGATGTTACTCCGGCGAACCTTGCCACTGAAACCTTTTCGCAATGCCAAATGCCTATCGACATTCCGGATCAACATTCTCTCCCAGAATACTCTAGTGGCATTCCATCAGACCCTACCCCAACTGGTAGTGAGTTTTCAACGGTACGAGGGAGGAATTCCATGTCGACAAACTACTCCGAGCCTTCCCATCCTAGTAATCTAAACGAACCTATTGTTTCTCCGCCATTCATAGAGTTAAGCTCTCAGATTAATGGTGGTATGGGTTTCCAGGATCATTCGATGAATAATTCCCACAATTCTACTGAATCAAGATCTGCAAGCGATACTCGAAAATCCCGAGGTCTTACCAACACTGAAATAACTCCATCCCAAAAGTTTGTCACCGTACTCCCTGCGGATATGGAACGCCCAATGTCGATGCTTCATCGTTCGAATAACCTCCCCGTTATTGATGAGTTTGCTCGAAACCAGATATTGAATCTAATAGATTCTGCTCGGCCTGAGACGCCAGATGGCTCTTGTATTACCCGAGATCATCCTCTACTATCTCTCTCACACTTGCAGACCTACTGCGATCTGTATTTCACCCGCTTCAACACTGCATACCCTTTACTTCATCAAGCCACATTCGATGCATCACATGTGGATACACTTCTCCTCATTTCAGTCCTCCTTGTGGGCGCCACTTATTGTGAAAAGGACCCCCATCAACTGGCGGTAAATAGATAATGTGATAACAAAAATAACATTTTAGCTAATCCTGACAGGTCTGCATACACGATATTCTGCGTCCGCAGATATTCGCGAACTCCGCTTTCACAGCTAAACCCGAACTCTGGGTTCTTCAGACTATCCTGCTTGTGGAATGTTTTGGCAAAAGCCGAGCAGGTCGAAAGCAACACGACATGTCTCATCTCTTCCACGGTCTTCTTATCAACCTCATCCGCAGAAGCGACTGTCAGTTCATACGCACACCATCTGTCGAAGATGGCACTGACGATCTCGAGGATGATTGGAAAACGTGGGCGGAAGCAGAGCAGAAGAAAAGGTATTTTGCCATAGCCTTACCAAAGGGATATACTGCTTACTTGAGCAAGACTAGCCTTTTTATGCTTCATGTGGGACACACAACACGCAGTGCTGTTCTGTCAGTCACTGTGCATGTCCGCATTTGAACTTAGATCGACCCTACCATGCAACCAAGCACTTTGGGAAGCTGATTCTGCCGAAAACTGGCATCAGCTGCGTAAACGCCAGAAACCTCAACCACTGTTTTTGGCATGCCTCAAGACGTATCTTAGTCCTTCAGGACCTCCCTCCGCAAAGAATATCAATGCGCTTTCACGAGTTCTTCTTCTACACGGACTCATGTCGATTTCTTGGGATATGAAACGCAGAGACCAAACGTCACTGGGTAAGCGTTGGGATTTAGCTTCTTTCACTACCAGCTAACCTCTCGCAGGTTTAATGGGAAATGGTACACCCATCGGAGATTGGAAAGCGCGCATGGCGAAGTCTTACGATGCCTGGAAGGCAGATTTTGATTCCTACTGCACAAAATATATGGGCCTGTTCACCCCAGAGAATCCCGAGTTGAGAAAAGAATTCTTGTGCTTCACCACTGCCAATAACGCCATATACCATGCTGCGCATGTAATACTCAACGCCGAGTTTCTCGATCTACAGATCTACGCCGGCGCAAGACATATCCTGGGCCGCCCCGTTACCCGCCCTGACTATGTCCGCTCTCAGCGAGTGGTTAAGCGCTGGGCTACGGAAGACGCGAGGTCTGCGAGCTGGGCAGCGTGGCATGCAGCGCATATTGTCCGAGATGGTGTGAGAAGTTTAGATGGTTTCGATGCTATGGGCTTGTTCCATTTCCCCTGGTGTCTTTATCTTGCCACCCTGACCTGTTGGGCCTTCCACCATGCGCGACCTCCCGCCGGCGGCTCTAACACTAGCTCTGACTGCGGGGATCGGGGCCATGGTGGTGCGGACGAAGAGGACGAGATTATTTGGGACGCCAAAGAAGAGATGAACACGCTGATTGGTGCCATGACGAGCACGAGGCCAGAGAACCTGGCGGCTCTAAGAGGACGCCGCACCAGCGGACTTACGGCGGTAGTGGTGAAGCATTTGAGTAAGGTCCGCTGGGCAGTGGTGCATGATGGTATGACAGTGCTTCGAGGATTGGTGCCGTGGAGGTTAATCAATCAATATGAGAGTTTAGCTTAATAGTCATTCAAAGTCGGCCATTTCTACGTAGGGATAAAGTTAGGGTCAAATCGTTTTCAGGAAAGCTTTACCATTAACAGGACCAAATTGGATTCATGATTTTATCGTCATAATATATATCGACACAGAGGATCTCTGGAACATTGAGGTTTGACTCTACGGTTCCTTGATTCGATCAAGGTGTTCCTGCACGTTCGCGACCAATTATGGTGATATAATCTAGGCGAAAAGCTATTCCTTCCAACGGTAGGGTTCTACGAGAGTTGGACCGTGTGCGAACACCAGAATCAAAAGTACGCGTATGGTTAGGGAGCCTTGATCCCATTGATTCTATTGGCTGGACCTTATTGATAACGGTAGGACCTATTTTACCGTTGGAAGGGATAGATTCTATGGTATAGAATTTGGTTGAAATTTTGGTGTTTGCGCACGGGCCACATTCGCTACTGGACCTTTCACAGCGCATGCGCAGGCAACAAGTGGTAGGCAAACAGGGTAGCAGGCAACAGGGTGGCAGGCAACAGTTTGACAATTTTAAAAGAGATAGGACGAACTTCTTGTCAACCAAGATCGAATTTGCCTACCCTGTTTCAGTTGCCTACCACCCTCTCACCACCCTGCTGCCTACTACCCTATGTCCTACCACCCTGTTTCTGTTGCCTACCACCCTCCTTTGCTGCCTGCACCTGCCTTATGTATATAAAGGGCTTCTAGAGCCGGCTTGAATCGACAGAGTTCTCAGTCTGAATTGTCCGGTCAACGCTTCTACCACCAATCCCATCCATGAATGCCTCTCAAAAATCTCAACTCCGCGACGAAGGGTCAGCACGCTCCCTAGGGCGACGCTCGAAATCATTTGAATCTGATGGAACGACTCCATGCTGCGAACCTGGGTGTGGCAAGAGCTTTCAGCGTCCTTGTGATCTTACCAAGCACAAGAAAACTCATTCTAGACCATGGAAGTGCCCGGAGCTCACTTGCGAGTATCATACACTTGGCTGGCCTTCTGAGGCAGGGATGAGTCGTCATTTTCGTGACAGGCACTCAGCAGCTCCTCCAATGTACCAGTGTCTTTATTCTCCTTGTACGTACAGATCAAAGAGAGAGTCAAACTGCAAAAAGCACATGGAGAAGACTCATGGTTGGTATTACAAGCGCACAAAGAAGATTGGAGAGAGTAACCAGTTGCGTCAATCGAGTCCAGTAGTATTGCGGACAAATTCATATACTGTACCCCCTACAATACCTGTTTCAAACCCGCCTAGTCTTCCCAAACCAGATTCGGAGGATATATCGTCGGCTCTGTCACCGAATTCGACGTACGTTTCGGTTCCAGAAGGAAACATAGCACCACCAATGGAGATTCCTACAAGCCATGGGAATCAAACGTTCCATGCGAGCCTTGTACAATCGCAGCAGCGCCTACCGTTGCAGTTGCATCCGCATACAACTGAACTCGAGGTGCTTAGAATCTCCATTAAGCCCAGAGGGAGGGGATTGGCCATCTCTAGACATATCTCGACGCTTGAGAAACAACTCCAAGTGAGAGGGAGAGATGAGCAAGAGCAAGTGAGAGAAGATATCGAGCAGGAGATGAACCAAGATGCAACCAAGCGTCTTTGTGCAGATGGAAGGAGGGCCCGATCTAGTGCGAATGACTGGCAACGTGCTTCGACGGTCAGGTTAACAACGGCAGACTCAGATGACTGTGACAATACCATTAGCTCTAGTCAAATGGACAAGTCGCTTCCGGAGATTATAGTCGACCCCAACGATGTCATCGCGGTGAAGTGTGCTCGGAATACCATGGCAGCTCGCAAGTCTAGACAGAGAAAACAGCGCCGATTCGAGGACCTGGAGAAAGAGATACAGGAGCTGAGGCAAAGCCGAGATTATTGGAAAGGGATAGCGATGTCGCCGGCAGCGACTAGAGGTTCTGAAGCATGAGTTTGGTTAGTTGACAAGGCCGCACGAGTGAGCTCTTCCGCAAGGGCCTCATTATGAAATCACATGACAGGAAGAGAAGCTCTGATTACTTTGTCTCAGCATGCTCAGACCAAGAAACCGATGAATATCCGCTGCGCGGATTATCGAATATCCGCAAGCTAACCTATTCGATCGATCCATCTGTTTCTTGGTCTGAGCCACTTTGGCAAGCTCTTGGAAGCCGAGCCGCTCTGTTTATATGAGGCAAACCATTAACTTTAACGAAATTAATGTAAGGAACTACCACGTCTATTATCCTGTCAATACTTGCATTAGAATCGCCTTAATTAGCTCTCTAATCGATGGATTTTCCAGAACCAGCTGCCAGCCATAGGTGCATTCAAAAGGCGTCAAAGAAACCCCTCTACTTCATCTAGCAGGAGCCAGTCTCAAGCTTTCGATCGAACGGTAGATATCTGGGACATCTGCACTATGTGCTAGTACAACTAGAATTTGAATTTAAGACGTTAGGTGCGCATATTTGGCGTATAAGCGGTCTTTATTAATATCCGCAAGCGTTACATAGAGTTAATTTTGCGACCGTAAGCCTTCTCTAGCAACAGCAGCATTGTAGCCGCGATAGATCAACTAGCTGCAAATAGTATTGCAATAGGCAGCTATCTACTCCTTAGAATTAAAGAAGAAGATTATTTTTGGAATTAGCTGAAGCTAATAGAGTGGGTGGTTGGGGGTTAACGCGTTATTAGTACGGATATTGCTGATTGTTTACTTTGGCAAACCGTGTCACAGCTATTTTAAAATTAATGTTAGGAACGGGAAGGCAGGGAGACTTCTTATATAGGCCATTTGATTCGCCGGAGCTTAGTATATAATTGATGGATTTTTTAAGCTGCCTAAACTTGTTATAAGAATAAAAAGTGAATATCTATAATATCAGCTATGCGGATATGCCGACCTGCTTTACAAACGTCGGCCAAAGTGTCTCAGACCATACAGGGACAGATGGCCTAAACTGGTTTAGTGCTATCGGGCCGGGTTTATCCGGCCTCCCATTATGGTCTAAGCATGCTGAGACAACTGATTACTTTATCTCAGGTGGCCTCAGCCGCTTCTCCGAGGAATTTGTGGCGCTGCATGGCCCCACTCCGAAGCCACAGCCCCACTCTGCAAACTCGTGCAAACTCCTGAGCCAATCAGCGGTTCAGACTAACTCCTGCGAACTCCTGAGCCAATAGAATCTCGCGCTACCCCTAGCCCCCCTACACCCCCCCAAATTCCTCTGCGAAGCGTCTGAGAGATTATAGGCGCGTGTTTAGTGTAACTCGTATGCCATCTCTAACGCGTGTTAAATTTAAATAGCTATACCAGGGCCAATTTAGCAGCTATTGCTACAGTTCGCGATATATTTATATTATAACCTCTCCTACTAATATATTCTAATTAATTAAACTAGCTAACTAACGTATTAGGGGGCGAAGTATAGCCTTAAAGTTTAAAGACGCGTTTTTAAACCCGTATTTACTTAACCACCCCTATTAACACGGCGACCGTACTCCACCACCATACCTCTATTTACCCTTAAACTTCCTAAGGTACCTCTTATACCCTATTGCAAACAGCTCGTCCGACTTTACTATACTAATATAACATTAGTGACGCGTTATCGGCTAGGTACACTCTGTTAGATACTTCTATAAACTCCTATAAACTCCTATAAACTCCTGCAAACTCCTAGGCTAATTAGATGGCGAGGTTCGGGTCTAAACTAAAGAAGAAGAAGACGGGCAGTCAGAATATAGACCGTCAGGGTCAGTGGCATAGAGCTTGGGGTAGGGCAGTAGAGCCGCCTATATCGCAAATGTTAGCCAATCGTGGTTCCATTCCGGAGACTCTTTAGTTAATTCGGAGACTAAGCGTAGAAGAGTTACCGTTAGTTATCTAGTAGGCAAGGCGTATAGAGAATATACCATTCTAGCATAAAGTTGTTGACCTTTACCTTTGGTGAATTCTTCTTTAAACCTGTCTATAGCTTGAAGACTTTAAGCCGCGTAACGAGCAGGTGTGTACTCTGCGTCGGCTTATATTTAGGAAAGGCGATACTCTTCTTATTGCCCGTATAGGCTTTAGTAAAAGTCTTATCTTTTACGCGTATTCTGTCCTTATCGGTAAGATTACTATCTAAATAATACCGTTAAATAAGCTTAGCGACGAGCAGTTGGATAATATTAAAAAGATAGATAGGTCTAATCCGGTTCTTGTTAATGCTAAGATAAGAAGTTAGGAGAAGGATCTAATTATAAAGATTTAGGAAAGGGTATATACGCATATACTTCTTAGACCTAAGTAGGCGTTAATAAAGTTGTTCTAGGACGCCTTAAAGGGGCTAGAGCTATAGTCTTAGATTAGGCTAGTTGTAATTAATAAATATTATCTAGTAAAGGATTAGGAAAGCTTTTAACTGGCTTACTTAATACTAGGTAAGCTATAGATAATCCTCTATCTAAGTATTGTCTGGTTTACCTATTTTATAACACTTAATAAAAAGGTAGAGAGATTAGTCCTATCGCGCGCTAGGTTCTAAGTAGTTAGTGTTTATCTATATTAGACTGAGGTTATAAGAATATCTATTAATTATCTGGACGTATTTATATATATATAGCTAATTTCTAAGCAAAAGGCAGACTTATAGGAGAACCTATATTTTTTATTAGATAACTGTATAGATGGCAATAGAATGCCTATACCTATACGTATACCAAAGATAATAGTCTTTATTAATGGTCGAATTTCTATTTAGGACGTAGTAGAATACCTCTAAAATATACTACTTTAGAAGTCTAAGGCGTATATAAAAGGGGCTAATAATAATAGCGAGGCCTTTTATATTAGTAGCGTAATTTAAAAGTTTACCGCTACTATATAGGAGTATGATCGCAACTAACGGTATATAGAGTTTAAGAAGCCTTCTTCTATTATCCGAATTATAATAGCTATAACCTCCCTTAGTATAGGCGTAAATATTACTAATATTAAGCGTATAATTATTTAGGGGTTTCTAATTATAAAGAGCCTAGGCGACGTGTAGCAGCGGATTAGTTAAGGTGGATAAGAGAAGAATTGTACTAGTATAGGCTTTATCTTCTTACCGTACTAGGCGTTTAATATAGAGGGAGTAAATAGGCTAGGATGGAAGCTACTACCGCTATATATAAAGCCGCGGCCCGCTTAAGTGCCTTAGAGAGGACGTAATAGCCTACCTACTAGATATAGATAGAGTTAACTTATCTAGAGTTATACGCCTAGCGATATTAGTAATATAGAGAGTATTGCCTTAGAGAAATTAGCTATAAGTTACAATTCTATAGCTAATAGCGACCTTCTATTCTAGTTAAAGGCTAAGATAGCTAGTTACGAGAAGATATTAACTAAATGGAAGGAAATAGTAAACGGTAAATACTATTAAAAGGCCTTCCTTACCTTCCTAGAAGAGGATAGGTTACCACCGGTAGTCTTAAACTATGTTATTCGCGCCCTAACTAATTAGTGCTATAATTAATACAATCCCTTATTATTTCCCGCGTTTATATTAGCCCCTAATACTTAGGCACCGCTTTATTAGCTAAGGGCTAGCACCCAGCCTAATATTGCATTAGGGTTTATTAATAAATAGGTAGTTAAGCAGGCAGAGTTAATATACACTAGTAAATATTAACGCTTTCTTATACTATCGTCTGCGTTTATAAATAAGAAATGTCGCTAGCAGCTTATATATCTATATAATAGGACCACGCCTAATACCTTTTAGGAGACACTTGCGGCGGGTTTACTAGAAAGTGCGGCTCCCTTATTTATCTTATAGCGACATTATAATACCTACAGCGATCGGTTAATTAAGTAATTAAGGAGTATAGTTAAGACGGTTAGGACTACTTATAAAAGCAATCTAGCGCAGAAGAGATGGGTAAAAGCTACTTAGGGCGAGGCCTCTATAGTGCGTAAGTTGCTAAAGCAGCCATCTATACCGGTAGAGTATACTACGCACGTTTAGCGATAGGATAATAGCCTTACCATCTAGGTTGCTATACAGGAGGCAGCACAGAGCGTAGTGGATATGCTAGCTTCGCCACTTAGAAGTTAGGTTACTAGTAGAATTAACACGCTAGGCTCTCTATCTAGTACTCTACTTCCGGCCATACCGGAGGGTATTAAACACGCGGTGTAGGTACTTAAGGATATTTAGAGACTGATCTCTACGCCTATAACGTATAGTACGTCTACTATAGGCTCTTAAAATATCACTACTCCTAACGCTTAGAATACCGCAGTTCTTAACTCCTAAGATATAGCTAATCTTAATTCTTAAGTCATAGCTATTCTTAATTCTTAGCCCGCCATTCTAGTTATATCCTAGTTATAAATAGTTTTAACGCCTAGCTAGAAAAGATAAGCTAGTAACTAAAGGGACTTGCCTACTAAACGTTAGATAGTTATATAGGAGAGAGATACAAATATAGATGCTATACTTATATTTACTCCAAAAACTAAATTTAGGCGTGTTAGGAAAGCGATACTAAAGGGTAAAAAGAATTTCCTTATAGAATTATAGATAGAGATAGCTTAGGGTTTTATATAATAGCGTATTCTAATTAGTCTAGGAGTTAGCAGAAGTCAGTAAAAGTCAGCAAAAGTTAGTAGGAGTTAGTAGGAGTTTACGTAGTAGATTTTATATAGAATTTTACCTATTAACCTACGACCTCTACTTAAAATATTATAACGTGTTTTAATTAGCTTAGGAGTTTATAGGAGTCTTTTAATTAGTCTAGGAGTTTATAGGAGTTTTTAGAAGTTTTACGCTAGTGACTTAATTAATAATATAAGGTAAATAAGTGTTAGATTACGGTGAATATTTATAAAGGTAAAGCAGATAAGTTAGTACTTATAGTTATCTACACCCCTTATTTCTTTCTAATATTAACACCAATAATTTTTTTAAAAATTATTTATAATAACTCCCCTTGCGGCCTAGGTGCTTTTACACCTAGTAAACTTTCCAATTAATAAGGAGGTTATTCTCGCCGCCGCCTCCACACTCTATTGCGGAGCCCTACGTTTAGGTCGCGTCCGGCGTCCTCTATAAGTATTTTCCTATGCTAAGTAGTTAATTAAAGCTTTAGCAAATCAACCTAAGCTTCTAACTACTTCCCTACTTAGAGAGGCCGTTTGCTAACTAATTCTATAGCCCTCCTCCTCGCCCTCGCCACGCTCGCACTCGCGCTCCCCCCGTCCCCGTCCCTATCCCTTATCCCCCTCCCGTGCTGCCTCCTGGCAACGACGACAACGATAATAACAATAATAATAACAACGGTATTAGCTGGTAGCCTGATCCACCGTATGTTTTGCAATGCCTTATATCTTAAACGTTAGCTAATATGGCATATAGATCACCATTACTATCACCACCACCGCCGCCGCCGCTGCCGCCGCCGCTGCTACTACCGCTGCCGCCGCCACTGCCGCTCGCGGCCCCGCCGCTGCCCCTTACTTGGGCTAGCTTCGCGGCCACCCAGCGGGCGGACTAATAGCGGCTCCCGTGGAACTAGGCCCTCCATAAAAAGGCCACTATTAACTATATGCCTACGGTTACAGGTAAATAGTAGTCGGACCTCCCGGCGTCGGTAGGCGCTAAAAATACCTCTTATATTAGGAGGATTATAGATATAGAGCTAGGTAAGCAGCTTACAAGAAAGGATTAGTACTTAGCTTACCAAGTAAGGGATAAAAAGTACTAGGCCTACTTTAGAAAGGGTTCCTAGCAGGTAAGCAGGCCCAGTAACGCCTGTGCTCGCTATTATGTGGCGGCCCGCTCTAGCGGGTGTAGTCTATTAAAGCGGCGTAAGTCCCAAAGAGGCTTACAGTCGCCACCTCCTCCCCCTTAGTCTTTTCTTCTAAAGGGGCCGCCGCCGCCTCCTCTGGGAGCTAGGGGTTTAGGTATAACAGTATAAGAAGGTATAGTATAGGATTAACGGCCATAGTAGAGACTGGTATCTCTTTATAGGTAAGCTTTAACCTTATTCTAGTTAGTTTAGATCCTATATAGGTAAAGAAGCCGGTGTCCTAGGTGGGCTTAACCATAAGTTATCCTTTATAGGCAACTGTAAGGCGTTATAAAAGCCCTTATTCTACTTCCTGTCTAGGTTTAAGTTAGAGGGGTAGATATAGTAGCTTTAGTATATCCTTTATGGGGTAAGCTTTAACCTTATTCCAATTAGTTTAGATCCTATATAGGTAAAGAAGCTAGTATCTTAGGCGGGCCTAACTGTAAGGCATTCTTCGTAGGTAAGCTTTAACCTCATTCTAGTAAAAGCTAGTATCTTAAAAGGGCCTAACTACAAGGCGTTATAGGTTAGGATAAGCATAGTGGGCCTTTATCCTAGGGTAGAGTAGGTAAAGAAAGTAAGTATAGTGGGCCTTTACTCTGGTATAAATGGATAAAGAGAGCAAGTATAGTGGGCCTCTGCTCTAAAGTAGTAATATTAAAATAGAGGTTGTTTTTATTCTACCGCTTAAATATACCATAACTATTTTTACCCACTTAAAGTGCATAAGCTTATAGCTTAGCGCGCGCTCTAATTAGTTTAGGAGTTTATAGCAGTTTACTAAGAGACCTTAGGGAATAATAATAATAGTAGGGAACTTAGCGCGCGTTCTAATTAGCCTAGGAGTTTGCAGTAGTTTGCTAGGAGACCCTAGGGAACAATAGTAGTAAGGGGCTCAGCGCGCGTTCTAATTGGCCTAGAAGTTTATAGCAGTTTGCTAGAAGATAATAACAATAGTAGGGAACTTAGCGCGCGTTCTAATTAGCCTAGGAGTTTATAGCAGTTTGCTAGGAGACTTTAGAAAACAATAGTAGTAAGGGGCTTAGCGCGCGCTCTAATTAGCCTAGGAGTTTATAGTAGTTCGGGTAATATCTAGGTAAGGAGCTTAAGAGATATCTAGCTCCTAGCCTATATTTTAGTTAAAGGTAAGATCTACCTTATCTAACCTATTGCTAATAATGTTGGTAAACTCTTATATATCCGTAAAGCTAGTTAGGTTATTAGTATCTAAAAGAGGATAGAAGGTAGTAGCCGAATACAGGTCCCGTACGTAGAGCTGGTTAAACTACTTAATCCTCTCTACTAAAACGTCTATACTAGTATAGAGAATATTATAAAAGTTAAATAGCTATAAGCCTGCTAGCTACCTAGGGCTTCGCGGTATAGCTAGATTACTTAAATAGATTATATAAGTAAGTAGAAATATATTAAGTTCCGTAGAAGCCCGCGTATAAGCACCTAATATCTCCTCGCCAAATATATACTCTATTTTACTACGCACTATCCTAACTATCGCGTTTAATAGATATACTTAATTAAATATAATATTAGTATTATAGGTAGAGTTCTTATAACACTTTATCTCGATTTTATAGCTACCGTTTAGGTACTCTAGTTTAAGATTAATAGCCTTATACGTATTAGGAGACCTAAGCCAGTTTATAACCCCTAAAGCCAGTATTACATGCTAAAGTTTAGGCGAATTTACTAAAGTAAGATTCTACCGATAGAACAGCATCTCGCGGCTATAATTATGCTATAACGCGCTAAAGAAGTAGACAATAAGGGGGTTAATAAGCCGTTATAGCATACCTATATCGGCATGTTTAACGGCATACTAAATAGTAAGAAGTAGCTCAGCTTTTTAAAGCAGGCGATATATTATCCGAAACTTAATATCGCTATATATACGCCCACTTAAGTCCACGCCACTCTATGCTTTAATAGTAAAAGCAGTAAACTAAATATCCTTAACTATTTCTAGGAACTGCTCTAGTGTAAGGCAACTAATTGCCCAAGTGATATTCTCTATACATTCCGACGATGACGGATTAGATAGGTTAGATAGTTTAGGTATTATAGTAAGAAGACCTTAGCGCTGCATAGCCGTATAAAAGAGGGCTATTACGCGCGCTATAAAGCCCTACTTAATAATTAGTACCACTTAATAGTACTTAGCGTTCTTCCGTATAAATAGTACACAATTTTATAGAGTAACGTCAGATCTTAAACAGTGGTGCGCCTCCTCTTAATAGTCCTTAGGCGCTAAATACGTGCGTATAATAGTGTTATATAGATTTATCTCAATATAGAACTACGTAGGTATACTAAGGAGCCAGTCCTAATAATTAAAAGGATAACCCGGGTAGGCCTATTCCTATTTTACCGACCTAATATAATACGCAGTAAGCTAGTTACTATAGGTAAGCCAAAGCCGATTAGTAAAGTCATTATATATAGAGCTATAGGGGTTGTCTAGAGCCTAAAGTCTAAGCTAGTTAAAGAAGATATTCTTATAGACGCCGTATATATCCTAGATAGTACCCTCGTCTTCTATTATAGCACTAAACTACTAAAACTTAGTCTTCCTAGTATTAATATAGTGTATACTTAATATCTAAGGGAAAAGATCACTTTTAGTAAAGACGCGCTCCACCCTATATAGATAAACCCCCTTTATTGCGTTAGCGATAAGGTAATAGCTAATCTTTACTATTAACTTATCTTTAATAAAGCTAGGTGACCGGAAGATATTATTAAGTTATAGCGGTTTTATTAGATTATACATTAACTAGCGTAGCCCAGATAAAGGCAATTCTGGATAAAATATAATAGCAGCGGTTATTAGCGAACGTATAACAGACGTATAACTAAGCAACTTATCGCGTTTTATGTCCTTAAAGTTCATATTATTGTATATAACCACCGTTTGTGGGTTATACGCCAGAGTTTTAAGATACCTTTATAAATATTAGCCCCTAATTAGCCTAGGAGTTTATAAAAGTTTATAAAAGCTAATCTAATTAGCCTAGGAGTTCGCAGAAGTTTATAGGAGTTACTTAAATAGAGATAAGACAGTTAATATACCTCTACCTCTTCCGCAATACTACCTATAATATAATTTGCTAAATAATAACTATAATTGTTACGGACGCTTTAAGTACAATATTACAACTACTTAAGGAAGAGTTAGAGGAAGCTAGTTAGTTAATATAAGCACGGTCCAAGATAGATCCGGTAGAACCATATAACGAGGAATAGTAACCGAGTCACGTAATATAATCTGTATAATCTGTGTAATCTATATAATCTATATAACAGAGTAGATAGAGCATACGTACCTCACGTATAAGGAGGATTTCATAGGAGTACGGTTATATATTCAAGGACCCTCAGTCCCTACCTAGATAGTTCCTTCCTTATAGTAATTCTCAGAATACAATTAGAGTTAATCTATTAGGCAACCACTCCACCAATTATTATTACGTTATTAACTTTACGCATTACCTACACACCTAGCCTAATAATAAACCCACCGTAGTACTTGCTACAAGGTTCCGTTACACAATTACTACCTAGTTATAGTATTAAAAGTCGAACAACATGCCACCAAAAGCAGCCACTATAACGCCATCGACGGCGACAACTACTTTAAGGTTAGGAGGTAACACCAGTATAGCAGATACTAACTCACAACAACCTATAACAGTCGGACAACTATAGGAAATAGTTAACTAGTTAATAGAAAATAAT